>Ga0325414_1000164_pt1 | contig 44409 bp, 26 predicted proteins | sample PopdelMetagenome_8_FD_206183 | JGI IMG/M metagenome (GOLD analysis project Ga0325414, IMG submission 206183) | Populus deltoides microbial communities from Bellville, Georgia, United States - Leaf-PdKOR-R3 | ecosystem: Host-associated > Plants > Phyllosphere > Phylloplane/Leaf | place: USA... | reverse complement strand
CTATTAAAATGCCGGATAAATTACATAAACAAATCAAAGGGCTGTGCTGGCTTTTTATTTATTTATTTATTCTATATGTTCTCGCTTTTGTTTTCAATTTTTCTAAACAAGAAAAAATATGTCAAATGATGTTTGTTTTGATTTTTAGTTTTCAAATTATTAAAATCTGGCATCGAAAGAAGTAGTTTTTAAAAGTGAGTCAAATCGGTTTGACTGGAATCATATTCATATCAGAGGATCGAGTTGCTACCGGGTTCAAGGGAGGTCAGGCAGGGACCCCTTAAGAATTTAAGGGTTAGAGGATTAAATTGAGATAAAGATAATTATTTGGTAGTTTCGGTAAAAATATATTAAAATAATATTTTTTTTTATTTTTTTAAATTTATTTTTAATATTAACATATCAAAATAATAAAAATAATAAATTAAAACAACAATTAAATATAAGAATGTGATTAGTTAAAATAAAAACTTTTCGTTTTTACTTACAAAAATCAAAATAATATTTTTTTATTTTTTAAAATTTATTTTTAATATTATCATATAAAAAAATTTAAAAATACTAAAAAAATAATTTAAAACAAAAAAATTAAATTTTAATAAAAAAATAAATTACAACTCAATCTTAAACACCCCTGAAATCTTGAATGTGAGAGGATCTATCAAGCTCGGACATAAATCTGAAGCGCCTAATGGGCGGCCATGGACAGAAAATTCGAGGCCCTAATAACCTCCCCTGTTTCAAAAACTAATTATTTCATCCATTTTGTGTTCTTTTTTAATTTAATTTATTTTTCTATTTAAAAAAAATAGAAAAAGGGAAAAAACTAAATGATATTACGAAGACTGAATTTCGAAATAAAATAATATTAAATTAAGCATAATCAATACTAGTCAAGGAATTAAATAATTAACTTATGAAGCAAGGGGGACTAATTAATTCATTTCTCAAAACTAGCGGGACCAGCTTATAATCTCACAGATCACAAGCTAAAGTGCTGCAGCTTTCAATGGAAGTTCCACCATCAGATTCCCCCCAACTCGCTCATTACGCCTTGTGAATCGCCTCTCTAAGTAGATTCTAATTAAACTACTATCTAAGCTGAAAAATTCCAGTGTCGAATCATACATGAAAATTCACAAAGGCCGTCGTCATATTTTCAGTGAAAAGGCACTAAAATGTAGCCCAACAAAATTCCCAGCTGCATGCTATCGAAATACAACTTATTTAACAATTATAGAACGGGCAAAGCCTTCATTGAGCACCCCATTAAAGCCCTTATCAACTTAACCTGGACATTACATACCATGCAAATAGATTTTGCATTACCCACTAAACTTCCCTAAGCACGTCACCCAACATACCAGAAATTCAACATCCCGGACTGTTTTAAGGAATTTAGGCCTGATCCCTAATTCGGGGCACATCAAATAATTTCAAGAGGACACGTTAGATCTTTTTCCAAACCTCCAATCAGAATTGCCTAGGATTTCAGAGCCTGCATCATTCCAAGGAATCCTCTTCTCTTATCTTAGATCATTTGTGCCGCCTGACAGGTGATTGGGATCTTGATCTCCTCCTGCAAGAAATTAGCACTGCTACTGAACCAGGCAATATTGCAATTCACAAATCAGAAACTCGATGCTTTCACCTTTGCAGCATATGGTTGTGCATGTCTCAGAAACACTAACACAATCTTATTCTTGAAGATTGCATGGCAACATACCTTGTGGTCTCAAAAGAAGAGTAGGGAGAATGCCTGCGCTGGGAATGCTTGCTATGAGGTGACCGCGATACTTGTCTAGAAATGAAAGCAGCCATCATACTTATTTGGTGAGTTGAAAACACACAACTGAACAGAGAAATACTTAGCCTCGTTCTGAATCAAACTCTACAAGAATTTCCGTTCATGTAAACTTTTTTTGCTACTACTAACATAACAAGGATGTATATACATACTATCAAACACCATCTAGCGTTAACCAAAAAAGCTAATGTAACAATATTTTATCTCTCCAACTAGGAAAGGTAGAAATGTTCATTTAAATTTTAAAAATAATAATAATTTTCTACCAGAAGAGCATAAAATTATAAATTATTTAATTATATCTTTTTCTAACTAAAAAAAAAATTAAAGTGGCCACTTGGATTGAGCAAGTGCTAACCTAAATCATGAAACAAAGTGATGCTTTGCTAAAAATCCATTTAAGTCAATGTCTGGCTATGCTCTTAACAGACTTATTCTATGATATTTTCATGTGTGGGGTAGTTGACAAAAATAAAAATGTGCCATGTTCTCAACAGAGGTTGCAAACTACAACCAGGTCAAGACACACATTGCTTTAGAGATACAAGAAAAGGAACTACATTAGGGGGGGAAGCGATGAATGATTACATACAATGAACATGTTTACTGAAGACATGAAATGCAATATGCAAAGATGAAATCATATAATGTTGACAAACATGACAGAGCCAACAGTGAGATTGAACCTCACATATACTAGAAATAGAGCACACAAAAAAAGTGCCTACAATCTTGTTCCATAGTTCAGTATCTTTGGATCATTTAACCACATGCTGGCTCCATATGCTATCAAGTCGTCAAAACATGTCTACTTGATGATGGAATATGCAAAATTATTATGTATCTGAAACATTGAAGTCTACTTGATACTGATAGAGGCACAAGTATCTCTCATATATGCCTACACCATCTAAAAGTACAAAGATGGTAAGATTGCAGCTACTTTTCTCCCCATAACTCTTGATTTTCCCTTTCTTGCTCTTGATAAAAACTCCTAATTTTCTTCTCAAAAATGGCAAACAATTTCAACTGATTTAATTGTTTCCATTCAAAGAGCGAGCTAGCTGGGTTACTTTATCAGAGCATGCATCAAGAAGAGCAGACTTGAACAATATATCACAGGAAACTTCACTAAAAATTGACCATGAAAAAAATCACTAGAGAAAATCATATTACATTTTGAATTGCTGATGAGAAAAGATCAAAGAATCCACAAAGCATTTAAACGAACAAAAACCTGGGTCCAAACAAGCATAGTAGCTTTGAATTAAACTGCAATTTACCCTTTTTTTCATACTAGTTACATGAAGAGGGACACATTTTATTTTCATGATAGTACCACAGAAGAGTTTTGAGTGTTCAAATGTGTGGAGAAAAATAAAAACATGGGAGACATGATAAGAACAATGAACTTCTGATAAATGAGTACCTTCTTCTAGATCTGACAGGTGATGGTGAAGAACGTCGTTTCCTTGAATGTTTCCTGCAGTACACAACAGAATATAATCATCCACACTGCAAATCCAGGAAAAAAAAAAAAAAAAGGAACAGACTGGATCTCAGAAGTGAACCTCTTAGAATCATCTGAAGCTTCATCACTTGAATCATTGTCCTTGCTGTTTCTACCCCTACTGCTGATTGATGAGGAGCGTGTTCTCTTGTGCTTGATTGAATCACTGGTAGGTTTATGTCTTGCTTTGTCTTCCTCCTTTTCCTTTGTGCGGTCTCTCTTTCTGATGGCATTTTCTTTGGCACTAGATCTGTGGGGTTTTTCTTCCTCTTTCCTGTCCTCCTTGACTTCAGGATGAGATGACCTTCTTCTTGATTCTGGTTCCTTTGCACTAGCTCCTGTCTTATCATTTCGCTCTTTCTTTTTCTCTTTTGAACCATTCAGATCATCTGTTTTTTCCTTGCTTGGATGCTTTCCATCCTGTCTCCCGTGACCATCATTCCCCTTCTCATCTGCCCTACTCCCACTACATCTAGTTTCATGTCGACTGTCTTGATCTGACCTCACCCTGGTACCCCTAGTATGAGAATAATCGACCACAGATTTTTCCACACTGACACTCTCACCAAGTGGTTCAGATTTCATTTTGGCATGTTCTCCAATTGTAGCTTTGGATGCAGCCTTGTTATTGCTTTCTATTTTTTCTTCTCCATTGACACTAATTTCAACATGTCTGGCTCCAAAGACCACCTCGGAATGCACATGCTCGCTCAACTCACTAAAAGCACCATTGATTTTATTATCAGACCCAATTGAACTTGTTTTGCTCAGATCACTCTCTAAATTTGTAGCTCCAGTGTTCTTTACAAGTTCTATTTGTGAATTGCCATTTTCAGCTGCATCATTATCTTCAGCAATCTCTGGAATGGCCAATGGTTGAACCACAGAATTTTTCCTCGAATTTGATACGCTGGAACTCTGGATTTCATCGTCATCTTCGTCAGAGGCATAGTTGGCGAGACCCAAAACATTTCCAGGGGAGCTGGAACTAGATTTTTCATTGACATCTTCATTCTCAAATTCCTTGTTTCCAACAGGAACTAGAACCTTTGCAGAAGCCTTTAGAGTTGAGATAGCTGGGTGAGATGGGGATGATACCTTTTGATTTGAAGCAGCTGGTTGGTGCTCAACTGCAAAGCCGAAAAGGGCCATCATAGACAAGATTTTGAAGAGAGGAATGGAGTTAACATTTGTGGGTAGTTACAGAAAGATATGTAAAGATATGGATAAAGACTTAGATGTTATGGCATTATTACCTTCAACCATCAGATCATCTTCATCAAGAACTTTCGTTGCAATTTCATCAAACAGCTCATCAGTAACCTAATCAAAACATGGAGGTTACAACTACCAAAGAGAGAAGTTAATTAAAAAAAAACAATAGAATTTATGCAGCTGTAACCTTCAAAAGAACTTCAGTTAGGATACGTTTAATTTCCTGGTTAATAGCTGCAGTCCTGGCTGCTTCAGCATAATCCTGAAAAGAGCCAAAACAGAAAGACAAAGAATAAGGGGAAAAGGATGTTCATTGTTCAAAATCAAATGGAGAGCATAGCATGATAGGAAAATTGGAAAACTCATTGAAATTATCAAGAAACATCTAGCAAGGAAAAAGTCTTTGATCATGGGAAAGAAACACCAAAAGTACATTAAAGATCAAAAGATTAAGCAATAGAACCTCATCGTCATCCTTTTCTTCAGTAGAACTTGGGGAAATGCTTTCGCTACCTGCTTGATTACCCTTTCCAAATGATTTTTCAACACCTTCATCCTCAATAGATTGTGTTTCCTCTCTAGGATGCTCTAGAGAAGGCCTCATCATGACAGGGGCATTCTTAATTATTTCTTCTTTAAGCCAATTAGGCACAGAAGACTGGAAAATTTCTCACAACTCATTAGTAATCATTTTAGTTAAATGCAAAGCAGCCTAAGAGTGTACCCACCTTTTTTGGGCGTTCAGAAACATTAGAAACCCCATAAGCATCTGCGAAGCCTCCAGTAGGATGAAGTGCATTTCCTGCACCAAGACCATATGGCACACCAACTGGTGAAATTGTGGCCTGAAAACTTGTTCCAGGAAAGTTTCCAAATGGTGGTGCAGCATGCCCAGAAACAGAAGAAGGCACAGATATGGTAGGATCCTGCAGAAAAAAGTAGCAGTTATTAACACATCAGTGTAAAACCTCTAAAATTGAAGGAATATTTGCAATATTCACAAAGCCAGAACCAAAACCTGAGGCCCTGGTGGAAAAACTGGAGGAATTGGGGGATAAACTACACCAGTTGTAACAGCAGGATTCCAGGAACTAATTGAAGGCATGGGTGCAGCAGGGCCAAAGCTTTTCACAGTTCCTGCTGAATCATGATGCACAGCATAGCTTGATTGTACATGAGGATCATGATCAGAGTTGAAACCAGGTGCAAATTCCAAAGGCTGATTACTGAGGTTGGCTGTGGGATTAGCTGCCTGATTGCTGTATGCAAAGGGCTGGTCGGTCAAAACTGATCTACCAGCAGCAGGCAGTGATGGTGGGATATGATGCTGTCCTTCTTGAGCAGAGGAAATGGCCAAAGGCAATGATTTGTAAAGCTGCTCCTTTGGATCTTCAGTCTCTTCTTTACCTGCATACAATTAAGTAGCCAAACAGCAAAATTAAAAATGAACAATAACATATAAAAGCCACAAGAGAAATGGAAGTTTAACTTGGACATCAATAAGCTTGCTCCTAAATGTTCCGCACACAAAGTTCAATTCACTGCATGAATTCTATAGATTTTAATGTAGTTTTAGATATTAAAAATCATGGTAACATTGGACTTCATCCTCTCAAAAAACTTGTAACTCCAATAGGAGTTGATGTTGCTTTATCCTTTTTTTTACAGCAAGAACTGAAAACAAATTCTCCTTAAACCTTATTCATAGAAAAGGCAATACATCTCCCGAAGCCACTTCGTCTTGCATGCCTTTTACATACAGATGGAAAAGTAGAAGTGTTAAAACAAGGTCTCATAGGAGCAGTTCTTGAACACAACCTTCACATGCAAGTACAATATGCTAAATTAATTATTACCTGTAACAGAAGAATAACTAGAAGGTACCTCCTGCTGATGAACAGACGGACTTGCAATTGAAGATGCAGCCCCACCAGTGTAGGGTCGGGGCCTATCAGAAACATATGAAGATTGTCCCATGTTGAAAGATGCATTCTCCTGTGGATAAGCTACCGGTGGCTGGTGCAAAGGAGTGCCTGAAACTGGAAACTGTTGATAGCCCGTTGCAGGAAATGGATGCTGCTGAAGACCTTGATAATGAGTATCGACAGTTTGCGGATACTGGTCATAATACCAACTTTGTTCTTCTGATCTGCTAACTGGTGTAAACTGAGACTGGGGATGCCGGTCGTCAGGTGACCCTTTTTTCGCAGCTGCCCATGCTCTGGCCTTAGCAGCCCAATCCTCCACATGGTTATTAGCTGCTATTAAAACATATCATCACAAAGTAAACCCCAAAAATAATTTAAAAACTAAAACTAAAACTCCTAGCAAGGTCTAGGTGGAGGAAAGGTTCATGTTGGTTAAGTATATATAATCCACAATGCTGATAGTAGACCGTCCAAACTCAGGCAATAAAGGGGGGGAAAGGGTGCCAAGAATTGCATTTGGATTTATGAGTAAACTAACCTGATGGATATTCCCAAGCTTGGTGCTGTCCCCAATTAGGATTCCCCCATTCCTGCAAGCAAACAGAAATAAATAAACATGCAATTGGTCACCAATTAATGTATCCCTCTAAAATATCATAGCGGAAAAAATAACCATAGCTTCACAGAGTGCAAAAGCATAAGATTAAGCATTGGGCGAATCACCTGAGAGTAAGGTTGTGTTGGTGGAGGCACGTGGGGGCGAGGAGGAGGGAAGTTGTGGCTTTGAGGGGGAAGGTGCGTAGGATAAGGATATGAAGAAGAGGGAGGAGGAGGTACAGGCCATTGCTGGGGAGGTGGAGGAGATGTAGAGTGGGATGGTGGTGGCGGTGGCGGTGGCTGTGGTGGATGGTATTGGAAATGGTTGGAGTACCATGTAGTGCTTCCTTGCGGTTGTGGAGGAACTGGTGGTCTTGGCTGGTGCTGGTGGTAGTAGTGGTAAGGATCCGCCGCCGATGGTGGCACTTGTTGTTGCTGTTGCTGTGGTGGTGGCGGTCTCATGTATCCGTGAAGCTGCTGCTGCTGTTGGTAACCGTCCATGTTTGGGTGTTCACTTCGCTCTTTGTGGGTTTTAATTATATGATTGCCTTCAAGAGATCCAAACAAGGGTTTCGCTTTCCGGACTAGGTTTGATGGCAAAGAAAACAAAAGAGAAGCGCTTTTTCTGAGTTTCTTTTCTTTTCTTTTCTTAAAAAAAAAAAAGAATAAAACACTATGAGTTTAGGATTGAGTTCTATTATAAATCCAAAAGAATTGGTTCGTGATGTAGAACCTATTAGGCTTGCATCATGATTAGCTTTCTATCCTGGCAGGCATAGCATTCAAGAGAATTGAATCCGATATATTAACTTAAGATCTAGATGTTACACTCAACAGAATTGGATATTGATGAGGAATTTTTGCTTAGGTCCGGTTTTAGATCCCAAGGCTAATAAGTTTATTGACGAGGGATCTTCGCTTGGGTCCGGTTTTAGATCCCAAGGCTAATAAGTTTGGTGTCAGGATTTATTAGACAGCTGAACCAAATATATTGGATTCGGACAAAATACATAAGCGAATTGTATCCTAACAATGGACCCAAGAGAAGTGGCTTCTTGTGCAGGACCCATTAGCATTGGATCGTGGTGTCATGATCCATTAGCCTTAAGTCCTGACGCAAAACTCATAGTTTTGGATTAGGTGAGGCTGCAAGATCACATTTGGGTCTTGACAACTGATCAAAGGGATTTGGGTTCTGATGCATGACCCATGAGAATTAGATTGTTACGAAAGACACATAGTTTTGGGTCAGGTGGAGCTGCAAGACCCAAGAGATTTAAGTTTGCACTCATGCCACACCCAAGCAATTTGGATGAAACGCCCGTTTCTAGCTCTAAGTTTCTTAAGTTTGGAAGGAGATCCCTGACCCAAGTTAATAATGATGATAATAATAATAATAATTGATTTTATCCTTCAAATCAATTATATGGTTTTTTATAGTAATAATAATTATTTCAAATTTAATAATATTCATGAATATAATAATATTTATAATATTAATAATAATATTAAATTTATCTTACCCAAGTTCTTATAGTTTTTAATCCCTTCAAATCAAATATATATTTTTTTCAATAGCAATAATATTTTTTCAAATTTATTAATGATAACAATAATTTTTAATTTTACTCTTCAAATGAAATCTATTTTTGTTTTTTAATATTAATAATATTTTTTTCAAATTTAATAAGTATTATATTAATGATTTTAACTATAATAAAAATATTAATATTTATAATACAAATAATAGTATTTTTAATATTAATTATAACAAAAATAATAATATTTTAAGACAAATAATAATATTTTTGATATCAATACTTTTAATTATAATAAAAATAATAATGTTTATAATACAAATAATTATATTTAGAAACTTAAGACCCAAGAACCTTGGGTCTTGATACTGAACTCAAGAGAATTGAGTCCTGATGCATGACCCAACATGCAATTCTACAGACCTTGGCGCTCATGTCTACACACCCCAGGCGGCAGGTCTTCAAACCCGCTTGCTTGGGTCTACAGTCAGGCGCACGTGTTTGACCCTAGCGCCCAGGGTTTGACAACCCCCTGTGCCAGGTGTCTGCAACCTGGGGTATGGCCAGGCACGCGAATCTGCCCCTAGCACCCAGGTGTGGTAGCCCAGCGCCTAGGGCCTACAGCCCCACCCAAACCCGAACTAATCATTTTCTCCCCAACCAAAAAGACAGCATCACCCCCTATAGTCTTTGCAACTCTTTGTGGAAAGGACAGCTTTGCCATTACACCGCATCAATTTACGATGCTTTTAGCAAAAAGCAAACTTAAACGGTGCAATCCACATTGAAATCATTCCCCGTCTATAATTCTTTCAAACAGTGTAATCCACAGTGAAAAAACTCACGGTCAACAATAATTAAAATTTACTAATGATGATAACAACAACAATAATAGTATTATTAATTCTTAATTTTACCCTACAAATCAAATCTATTTTTGTTTTTCAATATTTATAATATTTTCTACAAATTTATTAATTATTATATGAATAATATTAATTATAATAAAAATTATAATATTTATAATAAAAATAACGGTATTTTTAATATGAATAATATTAATTATAATAAAAATCATAATATTTATATCACAATAATAATATTCTTAATATTAAAATTTTAATTATAATAAAGATAATAATATTTATCGTATTAATAATAATATTAATTTATCTGACCAAAGTTTTTATAGTAATAATTTTTTTTAAAAAAATATTAACTATTAACGATAATGATAATAATAATAATAATAATAATAATAATAATAATTGTTATTTTTTTCATTTTTCTTTTTTAGAGGGTCTATAGACCCAGCTGTACGGATCTCCAACCCCTAAGGGGTCTGCAAAACCCAGGTGCAAGTCAAAAGAGACCCGAGGGGTGGGTTTGCATCTAGCGTGCGGGGCCATTGTCTAGAGTCTGCATCCTTACCATGCCCCACCAAACAAGTTTGTTATTCTTCGCTACCGGGTCTGCAGACCTAGAAGAGCGGGCTTACAACTTCACCATGCCCCCACCAAATAGTACAATCCACAGTGAAATCACTCACAGTCTACAGTAATTCACTCCACAGTACTAAACAGTACAATCCATAATAAAAACACTCAAAATACATAGTAATTCAGTTTACAGTAAAATACCGATCCCTTTTAGTTATAGTTAATTAACTTGGTGGACTTATGTATTTGGGTACTGTGGCGCTGATTTTTGGTTGAAAATAATTTTTTTTTAATTTTTAATTTTATATTTCATCACATAAAACCATTAAAAAATAATAATTCAATATTTTTTAAAATAAAATGCAAATTATAATTTTCCTTTTCCTTCTCTTTATTATAGAAAAGGAGAGCAAGTTGACCCCAAAAAAGAAAAAAGAAATTGACTAACTAGCATAAACGATTATCCACCAAAAATTCCCATTTCTAAAAGAAAAAAGCGAGAAAAATACAAGTGGGAATCACAGAGTTGAGCAGCAGGGGACATTGGATTCAGCAGCCACTTCGTTGCATTTTATATGCAAATCTGTTGAGTCAAGTTGTCTAGTGATTGATGCACAGAGATCAGAAGCATTAATGGTCAAACAATTCATCCCTTTATACCAAATCGCAAGATAGGTACCTTTAAAAAAAATTCATAACGAAAATCAACTGGAACCCAACTACAGCAAGGAGATGATGAAGATCAGCTCACCAAAACCGACAGTAATGCTTTACCTAGTTCCAAGTCTGGTAAATATATCACTGCATTCATGGTGAAGCAGTATAATCAATGTCTCATGTGGCCATGAGTGAAACACAATAAACATCTTTCTTTACTAAAATACACTCTTGCATCAGAGTTCCAAGAGCAGGGGTGTAAAGTTCTGTTCTTTTTTACCGGTAGATGAACAAACAATGAGCTGTAAGCATTCTGTATTGCGTGCCTTTCTTACTCGACAGACTTGGATAGCAGAAACTTCTCAGGCTATCCCTCTGGATCTCCCTTTCCTTGCTCCAAGACAGTTGAATTTCAGTTGATGATGAGCACTTCCAGCAGTGGTAAAAAGATGCCTGATGGAATAATTGAAAGAACGGAACAAAAGAAATATCTGGTACATCTATTATATGTCAGCGTGCCATGTTATCATGCCACAGCGTCAGCCTGTCGTCTATTCAATCGTGCATATAACCCATCCTGATGGAGAAGTTCCCTGTGACTGCCCATCTGCATGATGAAAAGGAAAGAATAATAATGGGGGCCCTTGCACCTTTTTACAAAATTTTGTACTAAATAAACTCGGTAGGATTGTGAAGAACGGTAAATGGAACCAGATAAAATGTCCTGAAAATTAAAATTGCCCGAGTTCGCAAGGAAGTATCTAGAAACCTATAGGCTTTTTCCATCGTCTACTTATTAATCCTAGTCTCGAATCTCTATTGTAAACTACGAACATTTTAACTCAAAATCTAGAAGAAACAAGGGATGCAGTTTCTCTCCACTTTGCAATCAGTAACAAATATGCCTGAATATTATTGGAAATAAGTTATTGTTGTGTCAACAATGTCCTCCTGTGGAACAAGGGGCTAGTAGCCATCTAACGCCAACTTTTTTCTCAGAAAAAAGAACAACAAAAAAACTGCAGTGACATTGAGAAATTATGTGATAAATATGCCTTCAAAGCCCTTACCTGAGGGACAGGTTCGATACATTTTTTTATTTGTGAGCAAGTAATAGCTTTGGTAGTGCAAAAAACAGGAAAAAACATGTAGTTAAAGAGGTTCGAAAAGAAAATTCCAACTTTCAAAATAATGATGGAGTTAATATTTAGGAATTCAGATGGAATTAACAGAGCACTGACCTCAACAACTTGACCACTATCCATTACCACTATCCGATCAGCAGCTTGTATGGTGGAGAGCCTGGGGAAAGAATACAAGCAAACTTCAACTCTCAATTAAGACACTTGAAAGTAGGTGGGTGCAGCAGACCAAGACCTACCTGTGTGCAATAACAATTACAGTTCTCTTTGCCATTGATTCACTTCTAACAGCACGAAGTACACCCTACAAGCAGATGGCAAATTGAAGTCATCAAGTTATTGACCTCACATATTCCACTCTTTTCTCTCTCAACCTTTTCTTTTCCTTTTGTTTTGGTTTATTTGTCGTGTGTTATTCCAAAGGAAGATACCTTAACATTGTGCTCACTCTCTGCATCCAGTGCACTAGTGGCTTCATCAAGGATCAAAATGGCTGGGTCTCGAAGAATAGCACGAGCAATGGCAATTCGCTGCTTCTGACCCCCACTGAGCAGATCATCATCAACAAGTGTTTCGTAACCATTGGGAAGAGACGAAATGAACTCATGAGCATATGCCTGCTTTGCAGCCCACTCAACATCCTCCTGTGTTATATCCCGTGTGCATCCATATCTAATGTTTGAACTGATATCCATGTGGAATAGTTTTGGTTCCTGTTTACAAATATTCATAGTAAGGAGGAAATTCTTTGATTTTACTGGAATTCATTAATTCTGGAGGTAAATGAAGCACCTGCCCAACATATCCAATCCGCTCCCTTAACCACTTGATATCCAATTCTCCGAGAGAGAAGCCATCAATTAAAATCTGCAAGAAAAGTAACAATTACATAAGAGATTCATATTTGTTCATCTACCGCACTAATCAATAGATCATTGAAATGCAAGAGTATCATCTGCCAACAGCTCCCATTACAATCTTCAAGAGGCAAGCATCCATCAAAATTAAAAATCAAATGATGATTGCCCATGTTTAATGTGTAACTCTTGAATGAACCCAAACTAAATTTGAATAAAGGGGGGAAATAACTTCATGGTCAAGGTTCCTTTTTCAAATACAAGAAAAGAAAAGAAAAGGACAAAGGAAGCAGGCGCAGCCTTTAATAGAAACACAAGAAACATGAACATCATCTGAATCTCTGATTCTGGTGCAAGATGGGTTCGTCAAGTATTTGAGAGGTGAATTCTCTTGCTTATCTTTCTTCGATCTCAGAATACTAAAAAAATCTTTCTAGGCCTCTATTATTACAGCAAATATCACCGAGCATGATGTGGAGGATAAAGTTGTTGTAAGTCAAAGTTGAGAGCCATGCACTAGTTGTACCAATCACTAATGGTAACAGAATAATCCCTATGGAAAAATCAGTTTCGATGTGTTATCCATGCAAACTGGAGGTTTTTTACGTACCAATTTAGAATATACCTCTACTTACTTCCACAAAACAGAGTTCAAGGTCAAGTTTTTCCAGTCCTCTAAACTGATATAGTACAAGCAGGAAAACTATCTCCAAATTATTTGCAATTTTATTAATTTTTGATTTTGTCCTTATTTAGGAAGTTTTCTATTTGCAATAAAAAATGGAATTGATCGTCATGTTTCTCAAAACAAAGGAAATGACACAAAAGATGAAACACAAAATTATGGATCAATTAAGCACTCTCATAGACTTGCTTAAGAATAAGAAAGACATGAAAATAACATGATGCTATTTATAGGGATCTCGTATATATTCCATTCCAAAAAAAAACAGAGAGAAAGTTAGAAAAAATTGGCATTTAAGTAGGACTTTATTGCTACTGGGAATATATTTGTTTGGAGTTTATCCCTTTTTGGATAGGACTCTTTAGGGCTTTGGTGTAACAATATGAGCACAAATTTTCTATACGTACGACATCTATTTTCATGATCAATTGAAACAGGTGGATGGGGTGGGGGTGGGGGTGGGGGTGGGGGTGGGGTTAAAGAGGTGGGTTTTTTCTTGCTTATCCCTCTACATCAGGAAGTAGAGAAGGAACCTTGATGACTTTTTACCTTTTCCTTTTACAGTCTTGTACTTCATTTTGAAAAAAGGTGCTGCTAATAATTAATCCTCTATTCAGCAACTGAGATTTAAACACCTTCAAAGGAACACATAGCATAGAATATAAGATTTCACCTTGATTTCCACATTTTCTTCTACGTTGATTATTCAATTCTAAAGTACCAAATCCTTCCATATCAGACAATAAATAAAAGTTGTTGGAGTCCTGTCACATGTCAAAACTTTTACCTGACCATTTGTTGGCTCATAAAGGCGAAGCAGCAGATTCACTATGGTGCTTTTCCCACTACCACTAAGACCAACCTAAGAGAAATTAGATGAGCAAATTATTAGCAATTATCGTCATTGAAGCAGGATTGGAATCAAAGAAACAACATTCTTACAATTGCAAGCACTTCACCGGGATGCACTGAAATGTTTACATGTCGCAGTACAGGAACCTGTTCAGATGCTAAAATGATTATTTTGTTTCAAAGCAGCATGATGACAAGCTTCAGAAAATTAGAACCCGGCATAAAAAAGTAAATATGACATCTAAAAATCTCTCCACGTTGTTTCCTTTCACATTCACCCATAGCCATACAGTTCCTCAAAGTACTCTCTTTTCTGGAGCATTCACTGCAATATAGGGTATGGAACTACTATACAGTTACAGTTTTAGCGCTATTTACAGTCATCAAAGAGTGAAGCATGAGAGGTTATGTCTTAAGGAAAAAATGGGCATGGAATCAGGAGGCAGAAGCATAATTGATGCTGAAGTTAAGAAACATACCATTTCTCTTGAAGGATAATAGAAAGCCACATTTACAAACTCTATATGTCCCATCAGCCTTTGCAACTTTAATCCTGTAAAGCAGTAAAGTCTAAAAAATCAAACTAATATAAATGGAAACAACTTAAATCCTGTACAGTAGCAAAATCTAAAAAATCAAACTATTATAACTGGAAATTCACCAGTAAATAAAATACAGGCAAGGAAGTTCTCTTCTGAATGCAATCTTTTGGCAGCCAAAGTGGCAGCTTTCCTTTGTGTTCTATGGATTTAGATATTGCTGAAAAATAAAAAAACTACATCTGTGCAAAAACGATACACCTTAGCAGATGATATCTCAAGGCAGTCTCTAAGGCCTATTGGTCAGAGACTTAAGAGTTATTTCATCAGTCCAACTCTGGACAAAGTTTCTCCCAACCCAAAGTGCCTAGTTGAAGGAAAAACCATCAAATCATCATAGAATGTCTGAAAGGTTTGCATTGAAAAACTACCCAGATATTGTAGAATGTCAGCAGTGTCAACTAAGAAACACTGAATTAATGCATTGTCCTCCAAATCTTTGATCCTCAATTTGGAAACCACTGATGCTTCAAACTCACAGGGGGGAGTTAGAATGCATCTCCCTTTTAATTGCTGCAATCTCACAAGAGATGGATTCATCCATGCATCCAAAAGAGCAAGAAAAAGGAACAGAACAAAATAAAAGAATATAAGTAAGCAAGATCCTATCAAAGTTCAAAACTGCTTGCCTTTTGATAAGAATTGGTCGCTTGGCAATAGATCCATCAATTGGAAGACCTTTTCGCTTGCCCCAATGGATTGCATCAGGGATGATAAATTATCCCCTACCCACCATGTAGAATATATCAGCCATTCGCTGTATAATATAAACTTTGTAAGTTGCTCTGCTGTAATATGACCAGCCAGAATAGACGTTCCTCCTACAAGCACCGCAATGACCTATAAAATAAAAACTGCCAAAATAAGCAGAAAGAGACTAAAAACCAGACCATGAAGTTTAGGTTTACTAATACTTTCAAGGCCAGATGCATTAACTTTCATAGTGGATCATTGAACACCTTACACTAGAAACTTCCATGAAACCACTCAAATTCAAAAGTTAGAAGATAGTTTGTTTGAAAAATTGACAACATGACAGACTAGATTTAAAAAATAGAAAAATGGACCTGAGTTGAGTGATAAAGAGTGTTGAAACTCAAATTCCAAAATCCATATGCAGCACTTTGTCGTAAGCTTATATTAGCCAATTTCTCCAGCCACAGCTTGTACCTATTGACCAATGATATAAAACATTTTTCTGCCAGAATCAATTTAGCTACAAAAAAAACATGTATGCCTGATGGCAATGTTTTCCATTTTCTGGGAGTGGCAAAGCTAAAAAGCAGATGTGCTCAAGCATATACAGGATTCAAAAGCATATTTACCTTCCAAGTTCAACCTTTTCTGTTCCATAAATACGAACTGTCCTCATCAAAGAGAATGTCTCTTGCGCCACCTACATAAAAATAATGCAAACCCATTTGTTGTGATATCATTAAGAAGAAAAAGGAACTCTTTCCTTCAATATCTAAAGGATGAGTTGTTTTATTCTACTTCATTAGCAGAAGCAGTGAACTCTTGAGTCAACTTCGCTGCCTTCTTCTGGTACCTAACAAAAAAGAAAACCAAGTTGAAGTAATAATCAGCAGTGTTCAAAAATAAGTCCATGAATAGAAAAGAGGGGATGATACAAATTATACATAGCCCAAATCACTGGTCTTTAAATTTGTGTGCATTGCATGTTGAAGTCACTAATCTAGAGTCAAAGCACATCATGTTTCTAGCAAAACAACAACCCTTAAGCTCAAGATTTCTAAGGCTATCACTCAACCTTTCTTTGTTAATTGACTTCAACTTGAACCACATGACTCCTAATTAAATCAGCCATTGCTTGTGTGGAAATATTCTTATTTGACTTATCATATGGTGCACCCACCAAACATCTTCATTTCAATCAAATCCAGTTTATGATCAACCACTTTCAGTAAGCCCATCTCAAGATTAGGGGGGGGGGGGGGGTCGGGAGGAAAAGATACAAAATCTTACTGGCCGTAGATCAGCATCACTGCTGCTAAAGTTGTGCATATCAACAGTGTGAATGAACCAAGTTTCCAGGACAAAATTATCAAGTAGATCAATGCACCTGTACCCTAGAACAGCGCAAAAGGAACACAAGTTCAATCATCATATTGTAAACAAACTAATAACTACTTTACCAGCAAATAACCTGTAGGACATTGCGCAATATCAAATTAAGATCATTGCCAATAACACGAGACACTTGCTGACAATCTGACCCAAGCCTACTTGTCAAATCACCGACTGTTTCATTGTCAAAAAATGATATATCCTACAACAGATACACCACAATCATAAGTTAATCCATAAGCCATTATATCCAAACAAGCACTGCCTGGAATCGCATTAGAGGACGTACAAATCAGTAGTGCTGATCAGAGTATAACAAACCTGGAGAAGAAGAGCAGAATATAATGTTTCCCTCATTCGCTTCACCTACAAAATACTACAGAAGTCAGAACGATACTTCACGGGAGATAGCGTTTCACAAAACAGCTCTTCTCTTCTCTAGTAGTATCTTGAAAAACTCAAGTCTAAACATCTTCTTTAAGCTAAGCAAGCAATTTTAGAATGTAACTCGGAACTACCAACGATATGAACTCTGGCATTGGCATAACACAACTGATAGGACCAACAAGTGAAATGCTAGTTTAGAAACCGGAGAGGTTAACCACCACGGAGTGACTCACCAGGATCATATTTGCAATGCCAAAACAACAACCCCGTATTCCACTGAATTTCAAATAAACAAGGCACAATGTCAGCAGCTGTCAAATTGAAAGCTCAATGTAGGAAATTGTTGCATTAACTATATATCAGACTGCCATGCTTTATTAGCATACAAGCTACAGGAGAAGGGGATTTTAGACCATACAAGATTTTAACCTGCAAATTCCAGCTACAACACATAGGGCAACCAAGAGACGCACATTTCGGTGGAATACTGCAACGGTTGCAGTCTGGGCTGAAAAGATCGATGCCGTTAAGAAATGCGGTACTGCGATTTCAGAAAGCTGAGCCCACCACAAGCACGTGCACAAATTAAGCACTACTCCTACTAGTTAAAATTAATTAATTAAATTCAAGAAAATCACACGCACTGCTGCAACAATGAGAGCAGTAAAAGCGGCGAAAATGACCCAACGATCCTGAGCCACAAGGTGCCACATGCGAGTAAGTGCACGCCACACGGTGACCGGTTTGGCCAAAATTTTAATATCCGCCTCATCAGAAAAGCTCCACCAGTTTCCTCCAGGCAAAATTGACGGAAGAAACTCGATAAATCTCCGAATCCTCTCGTTTAACTCAACACCTTCCTCTCTCTCCACCCGCTGCTCGCTGCCATAATATTGTTCCATGTTACTGCCATAGCCGTTTACTGATGATGATGAAGAAGAAGATGAAGATTTTGGGGGAAGTGGTCTTCTTCTATTATTATTATTATTATTATTATTATGAAGGGAAAATTGAAATCCGGTACCGGTGTCTAAACGGACGAGGTTCCTACAGGTACGGATTAGACGACGTTGCTTATATTTGTGGTGGTGAGGCGAAGAGAGACGGCGAGGCTTTATTAAGTTGACATTGCTGCTGCAAATCAGCACGGCCATGGATATATGATTGAAGAAATGGAGAAGTAAGAGGAGTGCACCGCTTTCTTCTCTTTTTGCAACTTTGCGTTGTGAAATTTGGTTGCCAAGGAGTGTTTCTTAAGCAAGTCTTCAGTTGAATTATTTGAGAGTCATTAATAACCATTGGATTAAAAATAAAGAGGTTATTAGACTGGTTAATTACCAAGCCGGTGGCAGCCCCTTGTAAACTGTTTCTTTCTTCCTTTTCCAAATTAATTTTTTATTCTTTAATTAATTTCTCCGAGAACCAGTGATCATCTCTATGGCTCGTTTGGTTTCGACATCTAGATTAGGGCTTTTTGAGTTTTAGGAAGAAGGGGGAGCTTTTTAGTTGCTGTTTTTTACTGCTATATGTTTTGTTGTCGTGGAGTTATGGACACCAGGAGCACAAGAAAGAGAGGATTGTTGATAGAGCTCGATGTCTGCTTGCTATTTGGACGTGAGGTGCCAAAAATTCGGGCTCACTGCAGCTATTAGCACGTGTATTTTTGATAAAAATAATTTTTTAAAATAATTTTTACTTCAAAATATATTAAAATAATATATATATATATATATATTTTAAATTTTTTTACACTAACACATCAAATTATCTAAAATTATTAAAAAAATAATCTAAAACAAAAAAATCAAAATTTTTTAGAAGCGCAGCTAAGCTGTAAAAATAAATGACTTATTGGTGTTTTTTAGAATTGTTATAACTTTTATAATTATAATTTGAATAAAAATTATTTTTAGTTTTTTCTTAACCAGTGTCTAAGAAAGAGTTTTCAGTGAAACTCATGTAAAATTATTTGGTTATTTTATTAACTAAATGATATTCATTCTATAATTATGGCAAAGCACAACCCCAACTAGGTAAACAAACGGACCTTTAATGGGAAGCACTAGGGTTATTTATAAAGATGGTAGCGCGGATTTGAGATGTAACTGTTGTAAATAATAAAGTTTAAAAGATTATTATTTCCAAAGGTTTTTTACTCTAAATTGAAATGATATTATCTTCTTCTTTTAAGTCTAAGTATTTAAATTAAAAATATTTTTTATTCCACATTGGCACAATTTTTTTCTTATGAACACAAAGTATCTATACTAATAGATCTCCAATCTCACATTGAAAAAATAAAATCTTCTTATAATGTTTATATAATGAACTTTGATATGGGCTAATAATTATGGAAAGATTGACATGGTCTTCCTAGTACGATTACATAACTCTTCAGGGATGGGATGAAAGTGACCTCAACAATAAGGATGGACGCGATTTCCTCAGGGCAATAACCCCACAACTCCAAAAAAATTTGACTTCATCCCTGCAATGCAATAACACCAATCTTTGTGTGATCTCAGCGTCATCTCAACGATTTGTTGGAAATATAAAGATACACTCGTACCTTGGATTCTTCTTGGTTTCAAGTAAGGGGTATATCCTACCAAGGTTAGGCAAAATTAAAGCTCGATTCCTATCAAAATTTGATAAATATTTTTCTAAGTATGAGCGTTGAACCCATACAAATTTTAAATAATTTTATAAGGGCTTCTGGACCTTGCATAAAATTTTTAGTATAGGCATTAGACTTATACAGATTAGGGAATTCCTCGATATTTTTCTAAGTACGGGTGTTAGACCCGTACAAAATTTCAAAACTTTTCTTAAGGGCTCGAATCCCGCGTAATTTTTATTATGGGCATTAGATCCATATAAACATCACATGTCAATATAGACATGAAAAGAATAAATTTTATAAAATAAAACAAAATATATGTTACATGGATAAACCCCACAGGACTGAAGCTATATACATGAGTAAGGGGAGATGGGGGAAAGTGAATAGGATATCTAACCAGGCTCCCCAACTAGATATTCTCCATGATGGACAGCAGCAACCCTGACAAGTAACACATCCAGAAAATAAAGCATCGAGACTAGATGGAAGGCAATACTAAAGTCTATATGAATTCTTCTTTATTGATTTAAGAAATACATGTTGGACATGACAAGAAAGATCTTGTCTCTAACTGTCTCGGACAAAGCTATGAACCCCCTAAAAAGTTCATAGAGCCCCCCGTAAGAGTTCCTCAAAGCCTTCAGCTGAGCCTAAGAACTCTAGGCTTCCTTCCTGACAGTGAGAAGCTCAACCCTCAGATCTTCTTAAGTGGTTTTCACTTAAAAAATCTTCCATTTCAGGATATTCACTTGATTATAAGTGACTTGAAGCAGTTTATCATTGGAGCCAAACTGAAAAACAACACCTTTTATTTGTTTCTTCAGTGATAACTAAACCACCTTGAGGCTCCTCAATTCAGCCTTCACAATAGCTTTATCCTCTTTTCGTCACTTAAAGACAGTTTGGTTTCCTCTATTTTTAGCAATGACCTCTCTTATGTGGTTTCTTTTGGTCATTCAACACCTCTAAGAATATGTGCACATTAAGAAAATCCACCAAAAACAAGTGTTAGTAATAATGGTCATAAAACCAAACTACAAGGATAAACAAGAAGGTTCTTTACATTGAAGGTCATCTGTCAACTTAAAGCCAAATGACAATAATAGATCCCATAAGACATTATTAAGATGTCTGATGAAATAGTGAGGATCCTTTCTAGTAGTCTCACCACCTAAAGGTCAGTCTTTCTGAAGCCTTTTCTTCCACCACCAACAGACTCTTTGAGTTGTCTCTTCTTTTTAGTCAAGATAGGGAAACTGATAAGATTTTGACCAAGAGTGAGGTAAAAAAAATCCTCAAATTCAACTTCCTTAAGAATAACGCAAGTAAAAGGCCCAACTATTGTAGCCTCTATAGACAAAGTAGTTGAGGCAAAGGAAATGCCTCTATATGAGCCTTTTTAATTGAGGCTAGAACATTGGTCTTCACAGGGGTAGAGACCCTTATTATTTTAAAGCAAGTCATGACGTCTGCAGTCATTTTAGGAGGGGTCAAATTTGTTTGACCTCTGGCTAGAAAAGTATGACTACCCATAGCTTTTGTTTCTGTAGGAGTTTTGGCCCTCACCATTGTATTTTTAAGGACATAGAGTTCATCAATAATGATGGGGTCGCCCTCTATCTCTTCTCTAGTCTTGCCTCTACTCAAGATAAAAGATGAAAATCCTTTTAATGAACTTTCCTTAAAAGGGGACTGTAATTTTAAAATGACCTTGAGCAAAGCCTAAGGTTGATTGGTTGATAAGTATAGCATTGACAGACATTTAAGCTATGTACTCTCATGTTTGCTTAACATTAACGAACTCAATATTCTCCACGCCTAGAGTGCTAGGAGCATCATCCTCAGAGGCTTAACGCAACCTTTATCTTCCTTAAGGTTCACTAGCAATGGTCAGAGAAGTACTTCTCTCACGGGGAGAACGACTATTCCTCTACTATAAATGGGTGTTGGGGCTCCACCCCCTATAGTTCTGAGACCCAGTCTGATGGACCCATATCCCTTGTTATTTCCCCTAATCCTGTATTGAAACTAAAATTCCTTATAAAAGGCAATACCATCCTTTTTTCTAAAGATGGATCTATTTTTTTTATATCTATTTCTCTGTTTAAAGTATAAAAGGAAAAAGAAGCCTTGGGCAGGAAATACATAGAATGAGGGTTTCTTCTAGGACTACAACAAAATTGGTTTAGGTTTTTTTTTTTTTCAATAGAGTAGTTTTTTCAGAAATTACCGAAAGTGAAAGTAAAAAAAAAAAGATAAAAGCAAGAATGATTAGGGGTTATAAAGGAAACATTTTTCACCATCACCGTTGGATAAATGACCTTTTATATCATCTTGGATCTCTAGAAGTTTATTCAATTGCTGCATTGAATGCACGACACCATTTTGTTTCCAAATGACACCTTCTTTTAATAAAGACAAGTCACCTAATCATCCCTTCAAATAAGGATGAGACATATGGCCACAAAGAATCCCAAAAGCTCTGGAAATACAAATCTAGTAGGGAAGTTAAAAGGTCCCTCATTAATGGGACAAACAACTTTCAAGTAAAAAAACTTTTTTTAAAGGTTGGTAACCTTTCAAAATCTTTGCGTAGTAAATATGCAAAGACTTGGAGGGCTACTGATAGATCAATGTGTTTTATGTTATTTTTGCCTGGAATCCATGTTCAACAAAAGGACCGAAGGCAAAGTGATGACCCAATATTTTTAGGCTTAGCTATGTACTAAGCTCGTGTACATGTGTCTCTAGCAGACTGTCAAACCTAACATCCCTGAGCTTAGCTACATCCTGAGCCCACGTATATATGAGTATGGTAGGCTATTAGATCCAACATCCTTGGGCTCAACATCTCGTCAAGCCTAGATGGATGTAAAACCGATGATATTTTTAGGCTCCCTATTAGGTTACAAGACTCTATTTGTTTTTGTCGTGACCCTTAACATAAACAATTAAAGTAAAAAAAATATTAATCTCTTTATATCCCTAGGTGTATAAAAGTCTTATAGGGAACCTGTTACTTTATCCATCATTAATAATGTATAATAGATATTTATCCTTTTTTAAATGCTATCAGAGTAAGATGACACTTTCACCTCTTCTCTTCATAAAAGGACAAGGTTCATAGATTATAATGACCAGGAGATTCCTTCAAAGAGCCAGGTTCACAATCTTTATTGCATACATATTTTCAGAGTATCTTTTTAAAACATCATTGCACTCTCCCTTTAGAAAGATACCTACTTAAGCATCAGATAGTCTCAAAATCTCTCTCTCTCTCTCTCTCTCTCTCTATATATATATATATATATATATATAAAACCTTCTTTCAGGTCCTAGCTACTAGTCATCTTGACCAAGAAGAGAAAAACAAATTGCTTGAATAAAGAGATTAACCAAATATCCTATATATAAAACTTATTCTTAAATTATTTGGAATTTAAGACATCTTCAGTTATGTATTGTGATGGTTATATTATTGTTTATAACTAATAAAAAGCTAAATATTTATGAAGAATACAAAATACATTGACGTCAAATATTATTTTGTTCGAGAAATTACTATTCCAAATGATATCAATACAAGGAAAATTAGTATTGTTGATAGCCTGATGATGACTTGATGATGACTTCATACGTTCGATAATTTGAGTGTGTTTGGGAGTGTGATAACAGTTACTTTTCAAAGTGTTTTCATTTTGAAACACATCAAAATAATATTTTTTTTTTAATTTTTAAAAAATTAATTTTGACATTAGCACATAAAAATAATATAAAAATATATTAATTTAAAGTAAAAAAATAAATTTATTTTTTAAAATACTTTCAAAATGCAATATCAAACACACCTAAAGTCATTTTCGAGTATTGATTGGATTTCATTTGCGTGTGTGACTGGTAATAACATGATGACTCGAGGTCATCAAAGGGCTCGGTGGTAAAGGTGAAGATTCTTCGATGGAACCCAAGCTAAGATGAAGATTCGTTAACTACACGGGTCTAACCTTGTTTGCTCAGCAAAGCACAAAAACAAAAACATTTCATTCTTTCCTGTGAGGACAAAACATTCCTCCTATTTCGTAAGGATCTAACTTACTTAGGATTGAGATTGATATCTCCCGACTCGTATTATTTCAATATTTGTAAAATTTCCTCCTATTTACCCATTAATGCAGGCATACTCAAACTATGACAATTGACAAATCTAAGTGTAATAATCTCTTTTTTTATTTGTTATAATAATTATATTTATCAGATCATGCAATCATAGCAATTATATTTCATAGTCGAATAATATAAGAATCAACAATATTTCAATTTTTTTAAAATTACATACAATAACTAATTAATTAATATCATTGAACTAATTTAGTGGTAAGTCAAAGAAATTTATTATTTTAGAAAAATTATTTCTTTACGAGTCTCGTTAAAGAGATAACCATCTCCTCATCTATTAAGAAAAAAACTTCATATAGTCTGGTAGGTGATCTAGTGCTAAGACTTTGGGGCCAAGAAATTTGCTCCCCCTGTGATCTCAGGTTCGAGTCATGTGGTTGTTAATATGATGACCACTAGAGGCTTATATGGTCATTAACTTCAGGGTCCGTGGGATTAGTCGAGGTGCGCACAAACTAACCCGGATACCCACGTTAATAATTAAAAAAAATTGCAAATGAATATTTCATATCAAATTTATAAATGAATTAAGGTGTAATCAATAAGTAATTGATATAGATTCTATGAATTTTAAAATGATGGGTTTCCACAAAGAAATAATTATTATATTTTTTCTACAATACCCCTCATTTTAATTACAAATGACGTAGAGCATGCTACAATTATAAAAAAAAAAATTGATGGTATATATTTTTATGTATTAAATAATTGATTTCAACAAAATATTTAAGGTTGGAAAATATTTATTTTTCTTTCCCTGAATAAATATTATATAATTTAAAATTTTAAGTATTTTTCTTGTAGATGTTATCATGCTCATCAAGTCTTTTAAATCTACTTTTACCAGTCCATGAAAAACATCTCCACTCTTCCTACCACTAATTTTTTCAGATCATCAACAATGATCCTTATTTATTTGAATTAACTGATTAATTTTTTTATATGTATTCGATAATGCATAGTAAAAAAATACAAAATCTTTAGTCACTGTGAGCATAAAAAAGAGACAAGGAAAAAGCAAGAGAAAAAGAAGTGGAGCGGGCATGAGAGGGACGCCCAGTTCAGAATTCTGGTCCAGTTATTTAAAGCCCATTTTCTGAAACCCTAACCGCTGACGCTGCCACGTCCAAAACCGGAGGACAAATTCGTCAACCAAAAATCCCACACCTTTTCTTTCGCACATATATATATATATATTTTCCAAACCCTAAGACCGTTCACTCTGGTCTCTCTGCCGCCGTTCAAACCCTAGACAACTGATATCTACCCCTCTCACCAAAAAATGACGACCCGCTTCAAGAAGAACCGGAAGAAGAGAGGGCACGTCAGTGCTGGCCATGGACGTATCGGCAAGCACAGGAAGCACCCAGGAGGTCGTGGTAATGCTGGAGGTATGCACCACCACCGGATTCTATTCGACAAGTACCATCCTGGTTACTTTGGCAAAGTCGGTATGCGTTACTTTCACAAGCTCCGCAACAAGTTCCACTGTCCGATCGTGAACATCGACAAGCTCTGGTCCATGGTCCCTCAGGATGTTAAGGACAAGGCAACCAAGGATACTGTGCCGATGATCGATGTCACTCAGTTCGGGTACTTCAAAGTTCTTGGGAAGGGGTTTTTGCCTGAGAAGCAACCAATCGTTGTCAAGGCCAAGCTTATTTCGAAGATTGCTGAGAAGAAGATTAAAGAGGCTGGTGGGGCTGTTGTGCTTACTGCTTAGGTGAGGGTTTTTAAGATTTTGAGCTGTCCTTGATTTTGTTAAATTCAAGAGATTAGTGATACTGTTGGACCGTTTGATATTATGGATACTTTATGTTTTTCTTATAAATCTATTGGTATTGGCTTATTTATGGCTTTGTCTCTTGCATTCATGGCCGGGTCGAATTGAATTGATTGTTTGATGATGCTAATTTCACTGTGGTGCTTTGTGAATATGAAACCTTACTCTTCCTAATGCTGACTTGTTTATGAGGGTTCTTTTTGCATGGATATAAAAATCTTTAGTTGCCATTCAATTTTTTACTGAGTGAATATTTTTTATAGAGTTGAATTGTAAATGAAACTGCTCTTGAAAGTTTCTTTTCCAATCAGGCAATTGAAGTTTATATGCATTGCAAGAAAATGCAATTAGGTCTGATTCATTTCTCAGTGCTGGTTTCTTTTGGAATATGCCCTGTCACATTCTCTCGATAGTTGGTTTCTTTTGGGATATGCCCTGTCACATTCTCTCGTTAAGTGTCTTGTTTACAAGATTCTTATAGGAATTTGCTCAGATTTGATTTCCAATCATGACGCATTTTGCTTGTGGGAAGGAAATAGAATATCAGTAGTCATGTATTGATCTAGCTCATTGCAGTAGACTTGAGAGACTACGAATCCACATCCGAAATTCATTTTTCAATAAATTAATGCTGTTTGGTGGGTTTTCTACCAAACCTATTGCTCATGTTCCTTCTGCATTATTTATTTTAGCATTAGTGACTGGAGATTTTAACAATAGTGTGAAGACATCCTGGTGTGCTTGCTGATTTTTCCTCACAAATATCGTTTTATATTTATAATGTTTTTTTATCACTTATTTGCAAATGTTTTAAGTGTCATTTCGATCAGTATGAAATACGAATACTCATTTTATTGATAAATTAATATGTTATTAGGAATTTTTGTGCATGAACTATAATATGACTGTCTGCTATCACCTGTACTTGCGTATCAGCAATTTGGTTCCACCTGCTTTGTTAAGGCCTTGGTGTTTTGTGCTTTATGGAGATTCTGTTTATGTCCGTTAAATCACTCTCGAGTGATTGTAAAATTTCCTTTGGCATGGCATCATAACCATGCCTGCCAGCAATATTCTTCCATCATAGAGTTTGGTAGCCATCTCTTGTCATTGACTCTTTGGCTCGAGTGATTGTAAAATTTCCTTTTGGCATTCTAACCATGCCTGCCAGCAATATTCTTCCATCATAGAGTTTGGTATCCATCTCTTGTCATTGACTCTTTGGCGTGCTTGAATTTTGGCCTATTTGTATGTGTTTTCAGAGCTGTCTTATTTCATCCAATGGACTTGCGGTTTTAATGTTTCTAGCTGCGAATCCTACATTGTGGAAATACCTTTTGTATGGGATACATGGGGGGATTGAGGGGTGAAAGTCAGATTTTATAGCATTAGGTTTACTGGTTTTATCAAAGGAATTTGTTCATCTCTAGGGGGAATCGAGGTTGAAGTTGCACTAGCCATTATAGAAACGAACGAACTCAAATTGAGGCGATGGAATATTATCATGGTGGTCCAATCAATTATAGTGCTCCAATGTCAGGGTTCCTCTGTCCGTGGAGGGTTCTCCCAGGGATTTAGGACGGAAACCAGCATTTAGAGACTTGAGGCAATTGTAAGGTTAATATTTGAATGCCGAGCTCTGCCAGGGGTCGATCAGTTTAGTGAATAGCAAGCAATACTGTCAAAGCAAGCTAACAAGAAATTGGTTGAACATACAGATATTGCCATTGTTAGCTTACATGAGAATATTCAGACCCTACCCTGTTGGGTCTTGGTGTCTTTTTTTATTATTATTTATTGACGTAGGTATCCGGTGAGAGTGCTTATTTTGATAAGTTCGGTTGAGTGTACATGAGTTTGGGTAAATAAGGCCACCCCTACAAGAAATAGTGTCTCAAGGAACATTTAATGTTAAAATGAAAGTATACTGGACTTTATTTAAACATTGGAAAAAACTTGCACTGAAAAGCTATGTTCCTTCGTGAAGTGTATTATAAATTAGTTCTTGTAGTTTTGCAGAACAAATTAAGCAGTTAATTTGATTTTAAAAACTAATTATTTAGTCTTTTAATCAACGTTGAGCATGTATAATTTTATTCCAAAAAATGTTTTTTTCCCTCGTCAAATCTTTCCATATTATTTATTTATTTTTAAAACTAAAACATAAAATAAACAATTCATGAAAGAGACTAGTTAGTTTTTAAAATTAAAAGGACTATTTAATTTGTTTTCCAAAATTAAAATGACTAGTTTATAATTTATTCTCCTTCGTGTGGTGGTGAAAAGCTTCACTTAGAAAGATGTGTGTATTTTGAGAAATTTTACAATCAATTATATCAATATTTTTCTTTTTTTAAAAAATGAATGTTTAATTGGATTTTTTTTTAGTATTTATGACACGAATGACATGGATCTTGGAGATGGCATGGCAATAAAGACAAGAAAAAATAAAAAGAAAGATTAATTGTTTTTTATATTTAGTTAAAAAAAAGAAGAAGAAAAAGAAAAAGAGCGAACACTTCTAATTTTTTCTTGTTAGGTTAACGATCTATTTGTCTTTATTTTTTTTATTTTAAAATATATTTTTGGAGATTTCAGATCATTTTGATGTGTTAATATCAAAAATAATTTTTTAAAAATAAAAAATATTATTTTGATATATTTATAAATAAAAAATATTTTAAAAAGCATTCGTAACTACATTTTTAATATTATTTAGTTTTTATTTTTTATTGAAAAAATAAAAAGAAAAGGAAGGGCAAGTTTCCCTTTAAAAGTGTTTTCCTTGTCATTAGCGCCACATGATTAATCATCCACTGCATTATCCCTTAAATTCATGTTATATATGCCATCTGAGTACTAAAACGACACACCTAAGCAAGATTTTCATGTTATATCTGACAAATTTTTTAAATCCCACTTGGTTGTTATAATTTTAATAGTCTACACTTCTATTTTTTAATAAAATAAATATTGACACTCGGTTGTGAAATTATCAAAGTTCACACGTGTTATTATCTCTTTTATTTAATACCTTTCCTCTAAAAAATTCATGAGATGCTTAACTTTTAATTTGGGAATAGCTTATTTTGTAGTTAAACTGTTAAATGATTTTTCCATTAAAAAAATAGAATAAATTGGAGAATAGCGAGAGAGGATCTTACTAGATGCAGAGATAAATTTATCGCGTTCTAAACTTCAAAAAAACACATTTTTCTTTTTTCAATCACAAGGTAAAGTTTTGCTCACGTGTTAATTAAAAAGAAAAGGGTGAGCTTTTCTGTGTTTCTTTTTGTTCTTAGGAAATGTTTTTGAGAATTTTTAAAATTTGTTTTTCAAAGTAAATTTTTATATTTTTAGATAATTGATGTTGAAAATAAATTTTAAAAAATAAAACAATATTATTATGATATATTTTTAAATAAAAAGTATTTTAGAAAGTAACCGTGGTTATAATCTCAAATACTATTTAAAATTGTATTTATTTTTGTAACAGCTTCTACTATTAAGACAAGCAATGAAAATAAGGTATTTGGTTACTTTTGAAACACATGTTTGTGTTTATAGGAACTATTAAGGTCATGTTTGTTTTAATGTTTCAATAATGTTTTTAAAAAAAATTAAAATTTTTTTATTCTTTTCTTTACTTCAAATTAATATTTTTTGTTGTTTTTAGATCATTTTGATGTGCTGATATTAAAAATAATTTTTTTAAAAAAAATATTTTAATACATTTCTGAGTAAAAAACACTTTGAAAATCAACCACAACCACACTTTGAATATGTTAGTTTTGTGGCAATTGTTGTGGTTGTGGTTTGAAAAAAATCATTTTTGCTGTGGTTGGTTCATATAAAATGTATGTTTAGTTAAAATTGGTTCATATAAAATGTATGTTTAGTTAAAATTGTGGTTGATATTGATGTTTTATACAAAATGACTAAAAAGGACATAAATTAATTTATTGTTTGTTTTAATTGAAAAATAATATTTAGTATAATAATCGGTATAAAAAGAAAATTGTTTATTTTTATTAAAAAAATAAACATTATTGCCCATCAAACTTGTTGCAATTCCATCACGAAAATAATCCATATGTGAAGCCCTCTAGTGCCCACGTGTTTGTGATTGTGGAACCACATCAGTTAAAGTATCAGTAGAAATAAAATCCGGATGGCGATCAAACTCGTTAAATGCAACATCTTAGATCGACTTCCTTTGAATGTAGTTATGCAGTGTCATTGATGCGACAACAATTTGAACTTGTTGTTTTGTAAGGAAACATATGCATGTTTTGCAAGATTCTTCACCTTTTCTTCTAAACTCTAAATGTACGTTCTATTACACATCGTAACGATGAATGGACATGGTTGAATATTTCTTCCCAACTTTGCAGTTGTCCTCATCGATGAAATTATGGAAGATGATATCCCTCACCTCTATATGACCTTAAGTAATCGTACTCATTTGGATATCCGAATCAACGAGATAATACTTCTCTATATCAAGATAATGATAGTTCAAAACTTATTTCCTATTGCAAACAAAAAATAAAATTATTCAAATTGAACACCCCTTTTTTATTTATCAATACCTTCTGGTGGCTTCAAAAATCTTATATTGGATTGTCAATCGCCTCAAGAAATATTCTTGTATCGTGTGCATTGCCTTCCCACCCAGCCTAAATAAATGTAAATTGCATGTCAAAGCTACATGCTGCCAATATATTTTGAGCGGGTACATCTTTTTTACCAATAAATGGTATTTGATTTTCTTGTGATACACAAGTACGTACATGTTTCTATCAATCGATCCAGTACAATTCTATAAAAAAAAAAGTTTACAAATCAATTTAAATGTAGTACAAATATTTGTTTGTAACATTTTAAATTATTTAACAACTTAGATAAAGCATTTTTCACCTTGAAATGTGGCATATATCTTGGATTCATTGCAATTTCCATTGGTGTTATTGAGAATTCTGGATCTACCGGTTTGATAAAATCAACAGCTAGCAAACACATTGACCTGAAAACTTCGTTGAAATATCTGCTTGCGGTTACACCTGAATGTTGAAATCTCTCATGAACTTCCATGTTTGAAGCTCCTAGAGCTAAAGTATAGAGAAACATGCCTACCTTCTCAATAACACTTATTCTTCTAAACTGTTTTAGCCCGTACATCGTTTCCAAATCAACACACAAACTCTGCAATGTGTCTGCATCCATTCGAAACATGTTAACACAACGTACCCAATGCCCATTTAAAATTTTATTCAACCATCTCATTCATGTGTTATATGAAACCATACATGGTTCTTTGTAAATATAATTATTATAATACAAAGCAAGTGCTCCAACTGTGCATAATATTAATTTATTGTGATCACACTCTCTAAGCCAAAACAAATCGCCTTCCTCATTATCATCGTGTTTATTTGCATTGTCGTCATCTGTATTGTTCTCATTACTAGCACTGCTACTACATCCAAAACCACTTACAATACTTGTACCACCAAAACCATTTGACATATACTAAACAACATTATTCATAACATTGTCATACTTATCATCAGATAGATCATTAAACCAATTCACATCCATATCTACAATACAACATAATTTTCACCTATGAAATTGCCATAAATACATGTGCATGGAGGAATCTGTTTCGAATATTAAAATTTCATGTTGACCTGAACTTAAACCAAAACAATAACTATGAAGCATTCCTAAATTATTGTAGATCTTTTAGTAATAATTAATTAATACAATATTACGTGCATCGCAAGCATACTATTTACGAATTCAGTTAAGTTTGTGATAATGAGAGCAATTAATTGAAGAGGAATGAGGATATAAAAAAAAGAAGGTGAATACAAAGCTATGTTGTACATAAAACTGATTCATTATATAACCTCAAAACCGATAACTAACCTTCTCAAAACAATGCAATTTAAGTGGCAGTGCTTGTTATATGTTGGCAGCTTAAATAAATGTGTTGCAATACAAATTGTGCTTTAAATAGGCAATGAAAGACATAAGAAAACAAACGTACAAATGCCAACCTTTAACAGCCATTCAAACCAGCTTTACACTAACAATTCCAAACTCCAAAAGCTAATAGTCAACATGTTAATAACCATTCAAACTTACAAATTCCAATATCCAATTCTATATTAAAATAGCAAACACAACCTAAATGTTTACAACCATTCAAACCACATTCAACACTTATAATAATTCCAGCTTCTAACATGAAGCATTCCGACATAATTTTCAACCCTCCAACAACAACCATTATCTAATAGATACAAATAAAATGCAATACATCAACATAATATACGTTATAAATTAGAAATGTGAAAAAACAACAATGCTAATCACGTACATTAAACCATATTAGAACAACACAGCAGCAACAATAACTCATGAAGTGCAAATTAACATAAGGATCCATATTGTGCTCTTGTAACTACCAAAACACACAACACCAAAATATGTTCATAGATCATTAAAATACATCGACAGAATCAGTGTTATATACAATCTAACAACTCTTCACTTAAAATATGAAATTCATGTAATACTCTAAAAAAAACATATGACAACACAATCAACTTCAATTGTTGACAAAAAGAATATAAATAAGTGTAAGTACATTATAGTAGATTTACACTTACATCAAGGTTTTACGTTTGACTTCCTCTCGAACATTAATTTCAGCCATTGAATTTTTCTTTTGTTATCTCCAATTGTTGCCCACATTTCCCTTGTACTTTTAACCATGAAAAACTCAGTTGCAAAATAATAAAGCTCACTGCCGAAAACCACTTCCTCAATGGAGAGAAACTCCTTCATGACCCCTTCTATGCTACATCCTTTTTTATCCCAACCACTTGATGTGCATTCACCTAGGAGATATACTAACCGATTAATCTAAATGCGAAAAAAGTTGCGCTCCCATTCCCGAACCTTTTTTTTTCACTTTTTTGTGTACATTGTTGAACACATTTTCTCTTCCCACTACTACTACTAGGATTGCTAGTACTATTGGCAAAATTTACACCAGCAACCATATTATTGACATCCTCAACAAAATTTGGTAAAGTATCCTCCTCTGAATCACCATTACCTTCCTCTAGATGTGGATCCTCATTAGATGCATTATTTCTCCTTTTAGTGAAACCATCATCATTAGAATTCAAACCCTGTGATGGAGCCCAAACATATTCACCGGTAGCCACAATGTTTGTAAACATGATAAAATATTTACAACACAATACGGGATCAATACCAACATGCCTAAACTTTCTGGCTCCTCGTATCTCCTACAATAAGGGACAATAAACATATAAATGCATTAATTATTATAAGAACAAACAATAAAACAGTTTACTGCAGTTGTACACGTACTGGAAAAAAAAACAGACCTTAATTTTAGATTTTCACCATTTATCAGTTACCAAAATTGTTCTAATTTCAGTACTCCAGTCTACTCCTGTTTTAAAAATCAATTTTTTTTCCATATTCTCCAATCCTTTTTTTATTCCGTCCCACCTATTTTTTAGTTGTGCTTTTGTTAATGCGTGGCCAGTTCGCTCCTTAAAACAATTCATAACATATTTCCAACCAGCTTTGTCAAAATTTGTGTTTGGTCGCATACCTTTCTTAATTGTTTTGATACAAATATCATAAAATGTGTTCAACATCTCTCTAGTCCAACAAGCCTTATCTTGTGATTGAGAATATTCCATGTTCTTGGTTAAAATGTTTTTTCTAACATACAATTAATAGGTTAATTTTCTAAAGGCGATGTAATAGACATGGACTGAACCAAGTTTCTTCAAACAACAATTAAAAGAAAGCATGAAATTTTTTTTAAAAAAAAGAGTTACAGAATGAGCAAACCAAAACATAATACACATAACCAAGTTAATTTATTCCTAAGTTGTTGATAGATCCCACATAACAGCAGCACACAATTCATAATATTACTTACAAAGAAATCTAAACCTTAAACCATTTAACTTAGATAATGCACATATTGACATATATAGTGGCAGTGCATTAGAAAGATCCCACATAAAAATAGCACACAATTCATAATATTACAAACAAAAAAACATCAAAACCACAAACAATTTAACGTAGATAATGTTAATATCGACATATATAGTGGCAGCGCATTAGAAAGATCCCATACAAAAGCAGCACGTAATTCATTATATTACAAACAAAAAAATCTAAACCTTAAACCATTTAACTTGGATAATACTAATACACCCGATATCCAGTGGCAATACATGAAAAAATATATAAGAACATGATTATAATTTTTCCTAAAACCATCTAAAAATTAAAAACATGTAACTAAAGAAAAAACAAAGAAACTGACTTTGATTTGTAGGATCAACCAAAACAGAGATTGGGTGTTTGATGTGCTTTTCAGGAGACAGATTTGCAAGCCCTTTTTGGTTTCGGACAGAAAATAGAACTCTTCAACTCAGATCAGGAGTTTGTTATTCTTCCCAAGATACAAAGAAGTCAGCTTATTGGTTCCTGAATCCAAACAGAACGAGACAAATTGTACAAAAGGAAGAAAAAGGGTATGGTTATTGCAACAAATCTGGTGTTACATAAAGTTTTAAAATAAATTCACAAGAAAATTACCCTGAAAATCATAATAATGTTAGTGTGTCTTCAACCATTTCTGGGTGATGAAAAAGTACCATCGCCGTGAAAAGAGTTGAATAAGGCAACAGATTTGTTGGTAGATGGCTGGGATCTCCAATCAGCTATAAAAAAAAGGTGACTGGGTGTGGTCTGTGTGAGGTTGGAATGAGATAGGGAAGAATAGCAGCGTGAGCAAGGAATCGGCTACAAAACAAAGTGAGTGTGTGAGGTCTTTATCGAGATTGAAATGAGAGAGGGAAGCACAATGGAGAAAATAGGGAAAGATCGATGAGAGGAGAAGGCATCAGATCTGTTGACAGACTCAAATATTCCCAAAAATGGTCGAGATCTCCAATTGGCTACAAAAAAAAGGACGGTGTACGGTCTGTGTGAGGTTGGAATGAGAGAGGGAAGCACAATAAAGAGAGTAGGGAAAGATCGATGAGAGGAGAAGACCAAACAAAGCTATTTTGGAGAGAAAAAATAAAGCCATGTTTTTTGAATTATGCCCACACTCAAAAGCAAGCTTAAGTGACTTTTACATAGCCTGTGGTTGGAACACAGGTTTTTGTGGGTCCTAACAATTGAAATGTGTGGTTTGTAGCTAACCAAACACATCAAAATTGTGGAAGGCATCTAAACATGGAAGCTACCACGTAAACAAACACTATCTAAAACTTATGGTCCAACCACAAGTAAACAAAAAGTAATATGCTACGGTTATTTATACAAAATCAATGTCTTTTTATTTTATTGTTCTTATTCTAGTGTATTATAAATGCTATGCAAATTAAGAAAAAACTTAGTGTCCTTCTAGGTAATTTAAGTCACAACGTCAACTTTAAATAAACAGTTTTAACATGTTTTTTAATAATATTTTCAACTATAATTTTAACTAAATACCTATTTAAATCAAATGAACCATAACTAAAAATGATTTTTCTAAGCCTATATATTTTTTTTTCAAATCTCAACGAAAAAAACAAACATACTTTTAAAAGTATATTTGTTTTTGCGTTCAAAAAACGTTTTTGAAAATTGTTTTGGCTTCAAATTAATTTTTTTTATAATTTTGAATCGTTTTGATTCGTCAATATCAAAAATAGATAAAAAATACCTAAATGGACGATGATCTTAACTTAAAGTCCGCTAGACATTATTCTTGAATTATGTTTTTTGATTTCAAGTCATAATCAAAATTTATTTTCTATAAATAATTTATGATAAAAATAAGTTACAAATAAAAATATATTATAAATATATTTAGTGAAAACGACTTGAAAAAACTTGTTTTAAATGTATTATAAGTTATAATTCACAAGTTGACAGTTAAAAATCTCAGCTTTTGATATAATTTTGTCTCCCAAACATGATACCAAACATAACCTTAATTTCTGCAAGATATTGTCCCTGTTAGCCACGTAGCCTTGAGGTTTTATCCCGCAAACAATGGCTCTCAAGGTTTGAAATCTTGAATTTGGACCATTACTCAATTATTATACATTTGAATTTTGAGGCTAGGAATCATAAATGTCATACCAAATTCACCGACAATAATCCGTTTTCTGGTGGGAGCCTAGCTACCACATGATAATATCCCAAAAACGTGAGATTATAAAAATGGAACAGCACTCTCAACAAAAAAAAAAATTAAAAAAATTATAATTATAAAAATGGGACTGAATAAAAGTACATTTCAGACAGTGATAGAGATTAAAAATTACTTTTAAAATATTTTTTTATTTGAAAATGTATTAAAATTATATTTTTTTAAAATATTTTTAATCTTAGTAAATTTAAAAACATTAAAAAAATAATTTTAAAAAATCTAAAAATTAATAAAACGAGCTGCTGCAAATAATATGCATAGATTCTTTTATTGCCGATGTGGTGCAGTTAATTGTTTTTTTAAATACTATGATAAATAATAATAATAATAATAATAAAAGGACACGGCAAGATTTTCAATAATGCAGCAGCACCAGGGTCAGAGTGTAAAATTTAGGTAAATAAGGGGTAGGTAGGGTGGGGGTACTGTAGGCAATTAAATCTTAAAGCAAAATACTCATCCTTCTTTATTCTCTCACTCAACTCAACTCAACTCGGTCTCACTCGCACCAATCCATCTTCTTTCTTTCTCGGTATCGTATAAAAAAGAGAAGGAAAGGGCTTGAGCAAGAAGTCGAGAAAGTTTAGGTGAAGAATCAAATCACTCAACTAATTGAATCCTACCTTACCTTTGCTAGCTAGCTAGAGCTACACAATTTTTTGTTGTAGAATTTTTTTGCTGTATGACAGCGAAATACTACAGTGACAGTTATTACGGTGAGCTTGCTAACCCTTTACAATGGCCACAGCTCAGGAAAAGGCGACGCCTACTTCCTTTGCGTCTGCTGCTGGAAAAGCAGCAGCAGCAGATGGGGTCTTGCAGAGCTGGACGGATCCCTCCCAGGATCCCATCACCAAGAGATCACCCACCTCGGTTTCCCTGATCCGTCCTGTTTCCTCCCTCTCACCTGATCCTAATACTAAAGGTAACTCAACACACTTGCATTCTGAAAATTATTCCATTTTTTTCTCGTCTCATCTTTAATCTTTTTTGGACAGGGATTACGATAATGACGAGGGCGCAAACCTGCCACCCTTTAGAACCACTAACTGCTGCTGAGATTTCTGTTGCAGTGGCAACTGTTAGGGCAGCTGGAGCAACCCCTGAGGTTTTAATTAAACTAAATTTATGACTTATACTAACTTTGATTTCATAAAGGAATTTATTAACTGTTTACTTCACTCCTTTTTCTTTTTGGCAGGTGAGGGATAGCATGCGATTTGTGGAAGTAGTTTTGGTGGAGCCTGTCAAGCACGTGGTTGCATTGGCAGATGCGTATTTCTTTCCTCCTTTCCAGCCTTCATTACTTCCCAGAACGAAAGGTGGACCAGTGATTCCCACTAAACTTCCTCCGAGACGAGCAAGACTTGTTGTTTACAGCAAAAGGTCAAATGAGACAAGCATATGGATTGTTGAACTGGCAGAAGTTCGTGCAACAACTCGAGGTGGCCACCACAGGGGCAAAGTCATTTCATCTGAAGTTGTTCCAAATGTTCAGCCTCCCATGGTATGTAAAGTACCCTTTTTTAGCTCTGGCTGCTGTGCTAAAAAAATGAAATTTTCATCAAGAATTTTATACTTGGTTAAGTTTTGTCACTTGTCTGTGATAATGACATAAATTTAAATTTGTTGGAAACAGGGTGAATTATGTGAAACATTTTGAACTTTACAGGAGTGCCTGGCCTTTATAAAAAGATTTTGTAATGCATCTTTGACAGCTCCTGTCTCTAACGACCACTCTTCTTTTATGGGCTACATATTAAATGATCAACTGTTAGGTTAAGGTTATAACATAATCAGAATAGGAAGAAAGTTCCAGTTGGGTCTGTTGAAATCGCTATGCGGCAGTGGGGTACTTGTATGAATCCTGGAAAAAAAAATCTGAGGTAGTTTTTGCTGTGATCTTAAATAGAATAATACACATAATGGATTCTACCTTTTCATTTGCTTCAAAATTACAGGATGCTGTGGAATATGCTGAATGCGAAGCTGTGGTGAAAGATTTCCCTCCATTTCGCGAGGCAATGAAAAAGAGGGGTATTGACGACATGGATCTTGTGATGGTGGACCCGTGGTTAGTTTCTTTGTTGGCGCTGACACCAATTATCTCTGTAAAATTATGTTCCAGTGTATCCCCCTGCAATCATTATAATATTTTGGGTGTTCCCAATTTTTTTTCCAGGTGTGCTGGATATCACAGTGATTCTGATGCTCCTAGCCGCAGGCTTGCTAAACCTCTTATCTTTTGCAGAACTGAGAGTGACTGCCCTATGGAAAATGGTTACGCCCGCCCGGTTGAAGGAATCCATGTTCTTGTTGATATGCAAAATATGGTCGTGATTGAGTTTGAAGACCGTAAACTGATTCCCTTACCACCTGCTGATCCATTGAGAAATTATACTTCAGGAGAAACTCGAGGAGGTGTTGATAGAAGTGATATTAAACCTCTACAGATCATTCAACCTGAAGGTCCAAGTTTTCGTGTCAGTGGACACTTCATCGAATGGCAGAAGGTGCTTGTCTGTTTGTAGAGCTACATAACTAACTCTCCAAGTGCTACAAATCAACTGATCAGTATTCTTTTCTGCTCTCATTTTCCTTGGCAGTGGAATTTTCGTATTGGTTTCACACCCAGGGAGGGCTTAGTCATCTATTCTGTTGCATATGTTGATGATGGTCGAGGTCGGAGACCTGTGGCTCACAGGTTAAGTTTTGTTGAGATGGTGGTCCCTTATGGAGATCCTAATGACCCACACTATAGGAAGAATGCATTTGATGCTGGAGAAGATGGACTGGGTAAAAATGCACATTCTCTTAAGAAGGTGAGAATTATTTTCTTCTATCATCTCCCTTTTTACTATTAGTTTTCTTCCATCAGTTTAAAATTTTAGAATCCATGTTATGCTACTCAATAACTGAATAAAGTGGACGTTGCAGGGTTGTGATTGTTTAGGCTATATAAAGTACTTCGATGCACACTTTACAAATTTCACAGGAGGTGTTGAAACGATTGAGAACTGTGTTTGTTTACATGAAGAGGATCATGGGATCTTATGGAAGCATCAGGATTGGAGAACAGGATTAGCAGAAGTCCGACGTTCTAGAAGGCTTTCAGTGTCTTTTGTGTGCACTGTTGCTAATTATGAGTATGGATTTTTCTGGCACTTTTATCAGGCAAGTCAGTCAATTGGTGGTATAATCTGCTTGCTGTACATAAATCCTTGATCGTTCAGTCTTTTCTTGATAGTAGTTTTATCTTATGTGTTATGCAAAGCTCTTTGAATGTGACTGTGATGCTCAGCTGCCATCTTGATGGAAAAATGGGGTTGTTTTCAAGTGAGGAATATTGCAGTGCTTTTACAGTTTACTGCTATCTTTAGAGTTTTTTCCTTGAGGCTGTCAAAAGATAGTTCCTTAATGTATTCATAATGCCTGTAGTCATTCCTTCTTTCAGGATGGAAAAATTGAAGCCGAGGTTAAACTAACTGGAATTCTTAGCTTAGGAGCACTTCCACCTGGAGAAACTCGAAAATATGGAACAACAATTGCTCCGGGATTGTACGCGCCTGTCCATCAACACTTTTTTGTGGCACGTATGGATATGGCTGTTGATTGTAGACCTGGTGAAACATTCAATCAGGTAAGTCTCTGATCCACTGTAATATTGCAATTTTTGTGATAGGCTTATTTTAATATTTCTTATGATCAATTAAATCCTTAGTTCTTTTGTGAATAAGAGCTACTGCATTCTGACATTTTGAAGGATTAGTTAATTCTGGCTCATCTCTGTCCCCATAAGTTGCTCTTTCTGGTAGGTCGTTTGAGTACTCATCAATATGTTCTATAGTGGTAGCGTTCTTGAAGGCTGTTGGTCATTCTTTCATGATTTAATGTTAATTTAGGTTTGGTTGGTCTAGATAGACTGTGCTAGATGGCTTCTCCAAGATTGAGTCTGTTTGTAACTTCCTCATTTGAGTAGTTTGAGAGGGAAAAAATCACGGGTGCTACAGGGTAAATTCTAGGCAATTTTATGGCTCATGGACACATGTTATTAGTTGGAATATTGATATTTGAGTTTTATGTTCAAGCAGCTTTCCTGATTTATTAACAGGGATGCTGGTTCTTTCAGTAGGTAGAATATCAGGTGTCTCTTACATTGGCTATCTTTGGATATTTTGTTATTGTTGTGGTTTCTCGAACTCTTTATGCTTAGCATTTGCTGAAATTGTCCACTGGAATCTGGGCTTGTCTTGATTTATTTATTTTTTCTATGTCCCTTCCTTTTTTCTTTTGGTCCCTCTCTCCATGCTATATGATCTAATATCATTAAAAAAATGTGTGATCAAGACCAAGTCGCAGTACAGTATATCAAAGTAAAAGAAAATTAACTAATTCAAATAGAGTTTGTTTTCTTCTTCTGTCCCATTACAGAGTTGTATTCCAAGTGACTAAATTAATCTCCACTGCTGTTATGTTTTCATGCTCGCTAAGGGATGTCTACTTTCTTTATCTAACTTCTTATAGGTCGTTGAGGTGAATGTTAAAATTGAAGAGCCAGGAAAGGATAATGTCCATAACAATGCATTCTATGCTGAAGAGGAACTGCTCAGATCTGAGTTACAAGCAATGCGAGATTGTAATCCATTATCTGCTCGCCATTGGATTGTAAGTACTTCTGCCGCCATTGTGACTCTCCTTGTCATTTTGGGTAAATTGTAATATTTGTCATCTGGTCATAGTGTGCACAGTGAAGGTTGATTTTGGCAATATGCAGAGAGTGAGGGCTTGTTTGTCATTGTAGTCCAAAGGTGCTTTTGAAATTGTTTTTAGCTTCTAATTATTATTTTTGTGTGTTTTTGGATTGTTTTGTTTGTGTTGATGTTAAAAATAAATTTTAAAAAATAAAAAAATATTATTTTGATGCATTTCTAAGTGAAAAACACTTTGAAAAACAACCTCTGCCACACTTCTAAAAAGGCCCCGGGACGGTAAGGTTGATTGGATTGGTGCAATGTCTTGAGATTAGCATGCCCCCATGCACAATTCAATTTATTTTCAAATAACATAACTGTTGGGGAAGCAGATGTTCTGCTTACTAGGCTATATCCTTAATAAAAGTATGCTTTGGTTTATGTTCCATAATGATTTTTTTTTTATTATTATTTTTGGGTGCAAATTGGGAGAAAAATTTAGTTTGCTTCACTTGTTATCCTGTATCAATGTCAAACAACTTTTAGTGCTCATACTGCCATGATGTTTGTCTGGGAATTTCACATTTCATTTGAAAAATTGGATTGTGCATGAATTTTTTGTGCTTAAACATGCAAATTCTCTATTGTCGGATTTGCTTTGACTGAACAATATGTTTGTTACTTTTGTCTCCTGGAAGGTTTTAATGCATACTAACGTTTAGTTAATTTGCAGCTGCTCTAGTTGTATAAATTGAAAGGATGTCATCTTTTGCTACTGTCTTTTTTAAACTGTTGTTTCTTGGTCTATTTTTTGGGGAGGACTTGTTCATATCTTTTACTATTTATTCCCATCTTTGATTGCTTTGGTTTGTGCTCCTCATTTCATAAAATCAGATCAGAAACACAAGAACTGTCAACCGGAGCGGGCAGCTAACAGGTTACAAGCTGATGCCTGGTTCAAACTGTTTACCGTTAGCTGGTTCTGAGGCAAAATTCTTGAGAAGAGCTGCTTTCTTGAAACATAACCTTTGGGTTACGCCATATGCACGTGATGAAATGTATCCTGGAGGCGAGTTTCCTAATCAGAATCCACGTGTTGGTGAGGGATTGGCTACTTGGGTGAAGCAAAATCGATCACTTGAAGAAACTGATGTGGTTCTTTGGTCAGTCCACTTACCGATATTTCTTGTTTCTATAAGAGAAACAATTTCATTTTGTATTGGCACTATCAATTTGATTATGGAAATAATATCCTGATTTTCTATCACGAAACTCTACACTGGATATTAGACGTGCTTTTGTATATCTGATGCAGCAGCATACACTTTGTCTTGGATAAATAATACAATAGGGTATTAACGAACTACCAAAAAGTGTTGAAAATACAGCACGCTAAGCATCATTTGCCATGCAAATACATCAGATCATTGGTTTATTCACATATGAGAGATCTTTCTGATCATGATATCAAATATTGCAGGTATGTATTTGGTGTTACACACATTCCTCGGCTAGAAGACTGGCCTGTCATGCCGGTGGAACGAATTGGTTTTATGCTTATGGTATTTTACTCATCTCAGTAATAACTGTATCTATTTTCATACATTATTGCACTTCTAAAGCGATTCTTACATGTTTTATGGAGTTAAAGTACAAGTTCTTTACCAATGAGGCACACTTTTGATCCTGCTGCTCTGATTGTGTTCGTGATGCAGCCACATGGGTTCTTTAATAGCTCACCGGCGGTTGATGTCCCTCCAAGTGCATCTGATCTGGATCTCAAGGACAATGTGGTAGCTGCAAAGCCGATCCAGAATGGGCTTCTCGCTAAGCTCTGAACAGTTGGGTGCCACTTACTTTTCCTTGAATAAATTAACAATTGTCCCAACTTCTAGCAAATGCTCTTTGATTATTATTATTATTATATGCACCGTTGCTTGGCATGGCAAACCTTTGTCATGGGCGCATCTTCACGAACAATTACTTCTATATTTTGAAATTCCGTTAATGAGATCATTTATTGGGGGCAGGTGTCATTGTTAGTGCCTTTTTTGCCTTTGAATAACTTCATATCCAGATACTGGCGTGCTGCGACAAGCAGAATGCTAGGTGTTTGGGTAGGTGTTTGGGTTAGAGGTGGAGGTTGAGGTTTGGGTGTGGGATCCACTGAAAAGCTATGAAAAGTAAGAAATATTAGCTTTTGTGGTTGAGTTTTGTGCATAATTGAGTTATATCTAACCACAAAAGCTAAACCAAACATATATGCCATTGCCGCCTGCAGGTCAAATTGACCAATACTAGCCCATTGCAGTCTCTTTTAGATATGAAGAAACCTTTTGGAAACGCTATCAAAATATTATTTTATTATATTTTTAAATAAAAAAATATTTTAAAAATAACCATTATTATATTCTTAAATATTTTTAAAATAGTAAGGTAGTGTTTATTTTTATGATGGCATTATATTTTTTAAAAAGTTATTTTGATACGAAGTAGTTAGACAATTGTTTTTTTAGTGTTTTTGGATCGATTTGATATATTGATGTTAAAAATAAATTTTAAAAAATATTATTTTGATATATTTTTTTAAAAAATTATTATTATAATAATACCAAAAATTTAGGCTGGAGCAAAGCAAGGAAAAAACCTCTCAGAATTGAATATACCATACAAGTCAAGTAAAAAAGCAAGAGTTCCAAAATCCTAGATTTAAATACAGAAAGAAGGAACCGCACTGAAAGACTACAGAGCAGCAGCGAAGCAAGAGGAAGCATCAAAATCACTGATATTCTTTACGTAATAACTCATGGAGTACTGAAATTAAAGGCCAACCACCTCCCTAAAAAACAGTACAAATACTAAATTCGAGGACAAAGCCTCTTCACGTGTCCTTTTTATCTCCAGCAGCTAACAAACTCTGCCCCCCAGGAATGGTATATGAATCTGGAGAAACCTCCCAGCTCAGCTCATGTCCTCCCAATCAGTAATAACACCACCACCAGCACCGTTCACAACAGGGATCCAAGCCATAAAATCTTAACACATCCAGTGCACAATCAACATAGATCGAAGCCAGCAAACCATAATCAATACAATTCCACCCATTGAGGGATTGTAATTCCACCCAAATCTGATAGACATAGACTTGATGGATAGGAGTTTGTTTTACCCGACTGGTTCGGATAAAACTCGAAGGAAAAAATTGGGTTTTGAGTAAGTTATGAATATTGCTCTACCCGGCCTAAACTTGACCCAAAATGCATTAATAACTTTAAAATTTGAAAACATTACATTTATGCTAAGCTACACACACAAGTTTAGGGTTTTGCCTAAACGTAACACTTTATACTCTCCTTTCTAGCGGTTTCTCTTTCATTGCAATCATGCTCTCTTCTCTCCAGCGGCTTGCTCTTAACCTTACCATCCTTTTATTGGAATTAATTTTAAAATTTTCATTTAAAGTCCATTGGAATTTCCTCTCTTAGGAGAGTACTATTATATAAATGAGATATGTTTCCACCATGCTTCCTTTTTCCCCTTCAATTATTTCTAA
>Ga0325414_1000163_pt1 | contig 44417 bp, 23 predicted proteins | sample PopdelMetagenome_8_FD_206183 | JGI IMG/M metagenome (GOLD analysis project Ga0325414, IMG submission 206183) | Populus deltoides microbial communities from Bellville, Georgia, United States - Leaf-PdKOR-R3 | ecosystem: Host-associated > Plants > Phyllosphere > Phylloplane/Leaf | place: USA... | reverse complement strand
GATGATTTGAAATGTTCATCTTACTAGAAAAAAATAAACTTAAGTTCGGAAAGGTTTTCTTGAATCTCTTTTTTTAAACCAATTTATGGTGTTGTGAGGCTAAAAATAGGTTTATTTGGATTGCTAGGATTGTTTTAGATGTTTTCAAGTGAAAAAAGAGTTGAAAATTTTTTTTATTCAAAAACTTAAAACTCAACTTTTGGTGGTTGAAATTTAAATCATATGACGACGCTACAGCACCTGCTATAGTAAAACAAATTAGAGAAAAAATCAAGTGTGCCATTTCTATAGTAAAATTAAAATACCATTAAAAAATTCTTGAAAATTACATATTTGCCATTGTTATAGTAAAAACAAATTGAAGAAAATTTCAATTGTGTCATTTCTATATTAAAAAAGACATTCATTTTAGTATATGTATAATGATATATGTTGTATTGAGTTTTTTTTTTATGAGTATGATATCGATAATTTATTTGTTTTAATTAATTATTACCAAATATTTTTTATATGATTCGTTTGCTATCATTACTTATGATTTAAATCAAATTATTATATTAATTTTATGATGAAATATTTGGACAATATGTTGCTATCTAGGATCGATTATTATTCTTGTTTTAATTACCGATGAGATCTTAATTATAAGTTTCTTTATCTTGTTTTGTAAGTTTATCCATAACTTAGCTTCCATCTTTAGCCACGTTATATATATCCGTAAATTGTTTTTTTTTTCCAATGATCAAAATTAGAATGATATTTAAAAATTGTATCTTAATCTTTGAAGCGTGCACAACCTATTTTATAATTAAATATGCGTTCATGTATCATTTCTATGCTTTTGAGGAACATCATGCAGGTTTCAAAGTCTTGTCATCAAGGTTGAAAAAGCTGGAGAACCTTCTTCTAACTGGGAATCAATGCAACGATAGCATTTTTCCATCTCTAACTGGATTTTCATCCCTCAAGTCTTTGGATCTGTCAAACAATCAGCTGACAGGATCTATCAATAGTAAGTTGCATTCTGTTTATCAAGAAAATTGAGGACTTTATATATATTTAAAAATCAACGATAGCATTTCATCATGTTTGATTGCGCTTTAATTTCATCTATGAAGATTAATATCTATGGAGCTTTGATCTTATCCATAAATTGTTTCTTGATCTTATCCATAAATTATTTCTTAATCTATTATATAATTAAATATGCGTTCATATATCATTCTTTTTATGTATAATTTGAGAATCATATATCAATTGAACAACATCTCATCAATTCTAATTATCTTTAGTTTCTATTTATTATGCATATCGTGAGCTCATAATTATGACTTACTCTTAGAAACAACTCCTTGTAGGTTTTGAGATCATATCATCACATTTGGGGAAACTCGAGAACCTGGACCTTAGCTATAATAATATATTCAACGACAGCATTTTCTCACATATGAGTGGACTTTCATCCCTCAAGTCTTTAAATTTATCCGGCAATATGTTGCTAGGATCGACGGCTGTCAATGGTAAAGTTGTGAATATCTCTTGGCATCTTCTATTATTTGAGCAATTTGTTGTTTCTATCAAAAAATCATCTCACTACAAAAGTATCAGTTCTTTATCATAGCTTTAAGAACTCGATCAAGATAACACTTAATTTCACTACTTACTTGATTGCCTGTTTTCAATTCTACACATCATAGGTTCAAGGAAGCTGGACTTCCTGCAGTCATTGCGTTCATTGCCATCCCTGAAGACCCTTTCTCTCAAGGATACTAATTTAAGTCAAGGTTAATCATAGTTTAGTTTCTTAAAATCTTAATTAATAATATTGAATGGATTATGGCTATTCTGTACCACCACTATTTTCATCATATCTCTTCTTCTTTCTTTTTCACAGGGACTTTCTTCAATTCAACCACCCTTGAAGAATTGCATCTAGATAATACTTCTCTCCCAATAAACTTTCTCCAGAACATTGGAGCATTGCCTGCTCTTAAAGTTTTGTCTGTTGGTGAATGTGACCTCCATGGCACCCTACCTGCTCAAGGTAAATTAACAACTCTCTATCCGCCTATAATTACATCATCAACAAAAGATTCTTCCAACACTATTTTGACTGTTTCAAGATAAATTGTACAGGTTGGTGTGAATTGAAGAATCTGAAGCAGTTAGATCTCTCTAGAAATAATTTAGGAGGTTCACTCCCAGATTGTTTGGGGAACTTGTCATCTTTACAACTATTAGATGTTTCTGAAAACCAGTTTACTGGAAATATTGCCTCCGGTCCTCTTACCAACCTCATATCCCTTGAATTCCTCTCACTATCAAATAACCTCTTTGAAGTTCCCATTTCAATAAAGCCTTTTTTGAACCACTCAAGCCTCAAGTTCTTCTCTAGTGAGAACAACAGACTAGTAACAGAACCTGCTGCCTTTGATAATTTGATTCCAAAGTTCCAACTAGTCTTTTTCCGCTTGTCAAGTAGGCCAACATCAGAAGCACTCAATGTAGATATTCCTGACTTCCTCTATTACCAATACGACTTAATAACCCTTGATCTCTCCCACAACAACATCACCGGAATGTTTCCTTCGTGGTTGCTTAAGAACAATACACGATTGGACCAACTATATCTGAGCCACAACTCCTTTGTTGGTACTTTACAGTTGCAAGATCACCCATATTCGAATTTGACCGAATTAGATATTTCCAACAACAACATGAACGGTCAAATTTCAAAAGATATTTGTTTAATCTTTCAAAATCTATGGACCTTAAGGATGGCTAAGAATGGATTCACAGGTTGTATTCCTTCTTGTTTAGGAAATATTAGCTCTCTTTCATTTTTAGATTTATCCAACAATCAATTGTCTACAGTACAACTAGAACAACTAACAACAATATGGGTTCTCAAGCTGTCAAACAACAATTTGGGTGGGCAAATATCGACCTCGGTGTTCAATTCTTCTCGCCTGAATTTTCTTTACCTAAGTGGTAACAACTTTTGGGGTCAGATATCAGATTTTCCATTATATAGGTGGAAAGTATGGAATGTATTAGATTTGAGTAACAATCAATTTTCAGGCATGCTTCCAAGGAGCTTCGTTAATTTTTCGAACCTTGGAGTAATTGATTTGTCCAGAAACCATTTTAAGGGTCCGATCCCAAGAGACTTTTGTAAGTTTGACCAGCTTGAATATTTGGACCTTTCTGAGAACAACTTGTCTGGATATATACCATCTTGTTTTAGTCCACCACAAATAACCCATGTGCATCTATCCAAAAATAGATTGAGCGGTCCATTAACAAATGGATTTTATAACAGCTCTTTCCTGGTTACGATGGATCTTCGAGATAACACCTTCACCAGCTCCATTCCAAATTGGATTGGCAATCTTTCATCATTGAGTGTTCTTCTTCTTAGGGATAATATCTTTGATGGTGAGCTCCCTGTTCAGTTATGCTTGTTAGAACACTTAAGCATTTTGGATGTTTCACAAAACCAGCTCTCTGGTCCACTACCCTCCTGTTTGGGCAATCTTACTTTCAAGGAAAGTTACCATAAAGCAATAGTGGATTTCGGATATGAGTTTCTATCAAAATCCATAGAAGAAGCTTATTATGAAACAATAGGTCCCATACTAGTGGATAGTATAAACAGCTTGGAAAAGGGTTTTTCGCTTAACTTTACAGAAGAAGTGACAGAATTTACAACTAAAAATATGTATTATGGGTACAAGGGGAAAGTTCTCAGCTACATGTCTGGTATTGATCTCTCCAATAACAACTTCATAGGAGCAATCCCACCAGAATTTGGAAACTTAAGTAAGATACTATCATTAAACTTATCACACAACAATCTCACTGGATCTATCCCTGCAACATTCTCAAACCTAAAGCATATTGAGAGTTTGGATCTTTCTTACAACAGCTTGAATGGTGTCATCCCTCCACAACTTACTGACATGACCACGCTGGAAGTTTTTAGTGTGGCGCACAATAACTTGTCAGGCAAGACACCCGAGAGAAAATATCAGTTTTGGACCTTCGATGAAAGCTGTTACGAAGGAAATCCTTTCTTGTGTGGACCTCCATTGCCAAACAATTGTGGTGAGGAGGCAGTGTTGTCACAGCCAGTGCCTAATGATGAACAAGGAGATGATGGTTTCATAGATATGGAGTTTTTCTACATCAGTTTCGGTGTATGTTATATAGTTGTGGTGATGACGATTGCAGCAGTTCTCTACATCAATCCATATTGGCGACACAGGTGGTTGTACTTCATCGAAGACTGCATAGATACTTGCTACTATTTTGTGGTGGCTAGTTTTCGCAAGTTCTCCAACTTCAGAAGGTGAATTTGTTACTGGGGAGACGGCCGTTCCTCGTTTGTGATGATTGTTTTGTCTAGCTATTGGTAATTTGTAGTGTACTGTCTCTAAGGTCAGCCTTTCTATTTGATTAGTTATTTCGGCTAAATATATAAGCTGGACTTCTCATTCCTGAATCATTAGGAAGGAAACTGATTTGGATTGGTCATTGACTCGAGTGTGATTACTCTTTCAACTCTCAAGACTTGTCTGAAAATAAATTGCCAAAACCACTACTAAAGTATAAACAAAATATTCTATGCCTTTGTTTCAAGGGCGACCCCACCTCAGTTATTCAATCAAAGCATTGAAATCGGAGCAAGAAGATCCACCTTCTTCAACAGCCTTCCTGGCCGTTTCTTTGCTCTGCTACTAATTTCCTCTGCTTCTTCACCCATCATAATTTGAGTGATTGCCTTCTCTACAGCTTCACTTTTAACATGATCTCCATGCACTCTAAGCCATTCCTTAAATCCAGTTTTTAAAACATCAGTCACCAACTTTTTATTATAGAATTGCTCAGTAAATATTGGTCTCCTAAGCACAAAAAAAAATTGTCCTTATCAAACATGCAGCTATGACTTGAGACATTCAGAATTTCAACCTCATTTTCTATAAAAGTCAACAATACTGGATATGGTCACGATTCAATGGAATAAGTCCCACTTATTTTCTTGAGACCTTTTTCCATTGAAATCTTGCAAGACTATGGCATACATGAACTCCATCTAATAGTAAATCACAGAAATTACCTTCTGATAGAACTCCTCTTGCCAATCAATGCCTTTTGCATGTCCAGTCTGTGCTGTAGAATCTAGGGATGCTACAAAAATTTCAATGTGGACAACAAAATATTAGAATTCTTGAATTTTTGTGTGTTTTCCATATACAAGGGTATTTCTGTAACTTTAACACTTGCTGAAATTATGAAATATTGCAAGTCTCAGTTTTATTTTCCATTTACCCAAAGTATAACGAGCTTCATTAGGTTTTTCCTATTCTACATAGGACTATTAGTATTTTCCTATATAGGAATACAAGTCCTTTTTGTATTAGGAACTTCATCTATATAGGAATCAGATAAATGCAGAATGAGAGGGTGAACAGCTGGTGCAATGCACTGGAGGGTATGATGTGGCAACAAATGAGTGTGTGTTGCAATGGTTTCAATAGCAGTGGCATTACTAATGCCACAAGTGGCAGCAGTGGCACATAAAGCTACCTAAAAGAGCATTGCTGACTTGAACCATTATGAGAGGTGAACAGTTGGTGCACCGCACTGTAGGGCATCATGTGGTTACAAATGCATGTGTGATTGCAATAGTTCCAATAGCAGTGGCATTTCTGATGCCATAAGGGGAAGCAGTGGCACATAAAGCTACCAAAAAGAGCATTACCTGGCATTTGTCTCTGAGAATTGGCAAACATAGTGGAGGGAATCCCTTGTCCCATTGAATTCCCCACTGAGTTCTGTGAAACACCAGGGATACTCTGCATGTTAGGATTCTGGACAACAGTGTTGGAGATAGTCTGGGTTACACCAGAGACAGGAGGCAGTGACGCTTGTAAACCAGCATAACTTTGAACTCCATTAGATGCCATGCAATTCTGCATGTTATGTGATACCAACTGCTGACGTGCTTGAGACTGATCAGTGGACAATAGGATAGGGAGAAACAGCCCTTGATTCTGAACTTCAGGGGGCATACTATGGGATGCTGTTCAAGATAAAAGGCAAAAGAGAAAACTATGTCACAGAAAAAAAGAAGGCACTGAACAAGGAAGACAAATGAAACATCGGCAGTTCACACATAAAGTTATGAGCAAAAGAATTAGGATGGATTTGATTCAAAGCATAAAATTGTCCTCCGACAATTTTCAGGGTTGGGGGAAGAAGAGGCGGCTGAAAACAAAAATGATATGACAATTTCAGGGTGGGGGAAAGAAAAGGAGGAGGCAGAAAATAAAAACAATCTGTAATATTCTTGCCTAACATTCATCAATTACTCAACTTTTTGATTAAAGCATGCCATACACATAGCAATATGCTGCCATAAAATGCAAAAGAGTTTGATAACAATGCGACAAACAAAACAAAAGGTAAGATGTTTAGAAATTCAATGCTCGGTAGCATTATTATATATGAAAAAAGGATCAAATACTTTCTCTCGGAAGAAAAGCAAGAAAGTGACGTCTTACCTCCTAAACAGGAAAATCTTTAAAATCTACCATCTCAATCATAAAATATAAAATAGCCATGCATCACAGTCCTTGTTCCTTAACAAGTTAAGGATGAAAAACTTCACATGCATTACAGAATTAGCATCGTGGAGGTGATCATGAGATTTTTCCAGCAAGGCAATATACATAGCAATATGCAGCAATAAAATGTAAAACAGTTTGATAACAATGCGAGAAGAAAAACAAAAGGTAAGATGTTTAGAAATTTAATGTTCGGCTGCATTATAACCTGCTGGATCCATGGGGGCAGTGGGCATGGTGTTTTGAGACCTGATCTCCATTGAAAGCATCTCCAGAGATATTTTACGCAGATAATCATACTGAAATCAGATATTAATAACAAAACATTAGACCTCAGAGCAATCCATGTTACAAGAGGAGGAAAATGGATATATGCTCTATCATTTCATCTTTTGTGAGGATATACTTCTGTTTCCTCTCTTTTTATTAATTATTTATGTATTGAATTGCTATTTTCTTTTTGCACACTTCCCTTGTACTTGAACTTGGTCACTCTAAATAAAACACTTGTCAAGAGAATTAACAAAAAAGATGCGAACTCCCAATCAGCCTTGCATACAGAATGAACGGTGAGGAAGTGTAAGCACACTACACACACATTTGTACATGCATAAATGCATGTGTATATTCATGTCAAGAGAATATCATAATTATTGAACCTCGCATTAGGCAAATACCTGATTGGTGGCGGTAGTATGAATCTTTTCCTCAAAACGTATGGCAAATTTCTTAAGTTCTTGTAATCCCTCCTGACCAGAAAACAAAAGATGCCTCTTTAATGTCTCCATTCTGCACATGCAAATCATTACGTTTCATTTTTAATGACCAGGCAAGTATAGAGAAGTTAGCAGCAGCGAGCAAGAACCCTGAATTCATAAACCACACCAATATCAGACATGTGTGGAATCATTAGCAAAAAGTAAAACACAAATAATGAGATAAGCTAGAGTTGGGTATTATAAGACATCAAAATACATAGACATCCTTTCCCTGTATTATTCCAGAGATACAGATTATAGGAGTTTACTTGGCCACCCTTCTGTCTAAAAATTCTAGCTACGAGCTTCATATATTAGTGACTTAGTTGCAAAGCAGAGGAGTCTCTGTGAAAACATTACAATAGCATTTACTCTTAGTAACTTCTATGCATGTGCTGTAATTGACAAAGAAAAGAAGAGAAATCCTTTCAATATATGAAAATGCGACGACTTAACCTTATCTCACACTACAATATATACTCTAGAGTATTCATTGACCAATGCAAGAGCCAGCAGTAGCTGTCTATCTGATTTTGGATGTAGAGAGGTCAACAAAACATTCAACTTTATGCTGAGAATCTAGGAAACCATGCACCATTGTGGCTAATTGATTTTTGTCTGCTGCTTTTCAACTTTAAGATCACTATCATTTCAACCCTGTAGAAGTTAAAACAAATAGAAGGCCCAAATCCAACACCATTCATTTAAGTTCAGTTGCAACTCGAGTTTTAAATTGAAACACGTATGCTCATAGCAATAGATTAACCTTGAAATTAAAAGCAGAACAAGCTTCATGCAGCCATCCAAGAGGTCATCATCAAAAGAAGAGATGACACAAGAAATTCCAACAAAAATTACTTCCCAGCACATTATGTTCCCTCAAGTTTGCTTCTCGTGAGAAACACATGAAAAGATGGAAAAAAAAAAAAAGAGGTGTGTGATACTTGAGGTTGCCTCATGGCAATCCTGCTGATTTTAATTAACCCTTTGTCATTCTCCTTTTCTTTCATGTAAATAAAAAATTTACTATTTTGCAGCACTTGCACATACATTTTGTCTTCTATTCTTTTCCGTGAGTCAGGCCACAATTGAATTCTCCAATCACCCGTGTCCATGACAGGTTCTCCGCCTGGGACAGTGGGCCAACCAAAAAGAAAGAAAAAAAAATCATATTGCATGTTAGAATAGACCCTAAAAAGAAAGTCAGGAACGACAAGAAGAGCAAAAGCACATCAAGAACATGAAAAATGGAATATCAGTTTATTCGGACTTGAATAGATTTAAAAAGAACTTCCGTCTAATATCATGTACTTTATTAAACAGTTCAACCAAATATGGATGCATAAAAAATATACACAACCATTCAGGCCAAGATGCTAGGATCCTGGGTATTCGGCCATTCAAAGCAAAGAATCTTCATGGTGCTTCTAAACTAAAGAAGCATTCCCTTCTAAGCAAATACTTACTGTCAAACCCACTCCCCTTCACCTCCTGTTCTTGTTATTTATGCATATATTTACTTCTCTGAAAGAATAAATATTGTAGGGAGCAAATAGTGTAAAAAGAAAGAGGAAAATACCACATCCCCAAAAGAAAAAAGAAAAAAGAAAAAAAGAAAAAGACAAAACAAAGTCATAAAACGAGGCTTTTCAATCCCCAATGAATATCAGCAGACTAAATACCACAGCACAAATAGATGATGAAGAGGCTAGAAACACTAAACCATCCCAAAGAGATTGTCTAGGATGTTTTAGTCTTGGAAAAAGACGAAGAAAACAACGAGCATTAACAATGAATATTTCATGTTATCATCAACTCTAAAGAGCAGACTGATAAGAATCAACTTAACAAATTTATAGGCACATCTTTCTTTGAACAGACAACACAATAACCCTGACCAGACTAAATGCTCCACCCACAGTAGAATCGGCTGATTGCGCCTTTTTTCGAGTTGCGTTCACGAGCAACGAATTCATCGATCCGATTATATATCTTTTTAATTTACTTATTAAAATCGAATTTATCTCTCTGGATAATAATTTCAGTTAAATAAATGAAAACAAAGACATAAATTTTAAAAATAAAAAACATGATAGAAAAGGAAGCACCTGGTGGAGATTTGAAGCCTTCTTGGTTGAGGTGGCGGCGGAGGCGGCGGTTTCCTAGAGCGAAGGAGGGAAAGAGAGCTTGACAGATGACTTTTTTTTTTTAATATGAATATTGTTAGCTTGCGTATACTTAATAATTCTATAAACTTTAAAATTTAATTCTTTAAGTTTTAAAATGATTGTATAAGTATTTGGTGAATCTAAAATTTTTTAAGACTGAAATTAGTGAATTTTTTAAGACTGAAATTAGTGATATGCTAACAAACTAAAAGAAATGTATTCTTGCGCTGCTTTACTGTTCATAACCAACAAACTAAAACTAAAATTAAAAAAATTATATATATATATAAATGAAATGTATTAAGACCATGATTGTTTTCGAAAAACTATTTTCTAAACTTTCATGTGTTTATTTGCTATTAAAAAAGTTGGTCAACGGAAAACACTTTCCAGTCAAAGAAAAATTTGAATTGGTTTCCAGAAAAGTGTTTTCCTGAAAAATTTGGGCAGAAAACACTTTTTGAAAGTTGTGAAAAATTTAGAAATGTCATATTATTTGCTGATTATATCAAATTTGGTCCTCAAACTTTTGATTGCTATATAATTTTGTTTTGAATATTTATTTTTCAATTTCATCTCTTAAAATTTAATTTTTATATTAACTTTGGTCCTTATTTTTATAATTATTATTTGTTTTTCCCTTATCATTTTTTTATCGAAATTTTTTATCTATCAAATTTGATCCTTATTCTTTTGATTGTTACTTATTTTATTTGAAATAATTTATGAAATATTAATTATTATTATTTTAATTTCTTCATCTTTTATTTTTTTTATTTTTTAGATTTGATCTCTATTATTTTGATTATTATTTATTTTATTTGAGATAATTTATGAAATTATTTTTTTTTCAATTTCATTCTTATTCAACTTTTTAATTTGTAAGATTTGTTCCTCATTATTTTAATAAACTTGAGAAAAATAAAACATTAATAAGTTATTTTCCAGCTCATTTTCTATGACATAACCAAACACTGGAAAGTGTTTTCCAATTTATTTTCTATTATACTATTAAATATCAGAAAATAATTTATTTTCTTAAAATTTAATTTTTAAAAAATTTACTTTTCAATAAACAAACGGATCCTAAGACATTCTTTCTTAGACACTATGTGTGAATCCTGTGGCTTCACAGTCTTTACCGCTCTCCCTCTCTGTTTTTCACGTTTCTTCTTGCACGGTGGGTGTTCCCAAGCTTTCATCTCGGCTGCTGAGGCTCTCTAGCGTCTTTTCATCAACTTTGTCTGGTGCATGTTCAGATTGAGGCAGGGTGCTAGGCGTGCGAGGAGATGTCAGCCGACGGGAAATCACCTGCATCGGCTGGGATGGCTTCTTTGAAGCTGTCCTCTTAGTCTGTGGCGGGCCAACTCATTAATGAAAAAATTATTCTATCTGAGACATTGTTTTTGTTTTTATAAACTCTTTTCTATTATATTTTTTTATCAAAATTGTTATAGAAAATATCATATAAATTCTGGTGTGATATTTATTCTTGGTTGTGCTAAGAGTAGATAATAAATTGTTTTAAAACTAAAGAATTAATTATTATCTCAATTTAATTTTTATTTTGATGATTGATTTATATGCGTGTTTTATATTATGTGGAAACTTGATCATTATAGTTAAAAGGAACGATAATTTTATGAATTATTTAAAACAATTTATTTATTCTATGTACATGTATGATGATCCGGTTATAAATGGAATAGATAATCTGTCAAGAACAAAGTGATTATATGTTGACATAGATTAAAAAAATAGTTTAATTTTAATAGGAAAAAGTAAAGTGTGTATATCTTCTGTTAAATTCCATGACTATGTTAAATTCCTTGTCGTCTGTTATCTGTGTACTTATTGCATTGATTCTACGGGGAAATAAATTTTATGTTGCACGGTATTTTCCTTTGTTATTGTGTTGATATGAAAAAAAAAAACATGGAAAAAAATTGCATTATATAAATATAATCCAAATGATATAATTAAATTTTTAAAGGCTCAACATAGATATTATAAAGCCCAAGAGAGAGAGAGAAAATAAGAAGGAGACAAAAACTTTGTTGCCGCCAAAACCACCGCGAATATGACAACACACGCCACACTATCTATACCTTCACATTACATGTTGGACTATCACACGCCTCCTGAATAACATGGTGGAGTATCGCATGTTGACACGTGTTATGCACATGTCAGCTTTTTTATTAATTTATTAATATTTCTATACTTTAAATTACTAAGTAGCCCCTAAGAGCATCTAAATATTACAAAAAGAAGAAGCTATATTGCAAGGATGAAAACGTTATCCCAAGCCAGCTATAGATTTTTTTTATTCTAAGGTTAACTTTGTCATTTTACAATACACAAAAACATGGAAAAGACTAAAAAGTATATCTTGAAAAAGAAGTAAACCTATTAAATTATCCCCAATCAATTTACAAATAACCTTTAGATCACTTGAAAAAGATAACTTTACCTCGTTAGCAAGTCAATTCTTTTGTATAGAGAAGGGCAAAAGATAAATATATCTTGAACGACTTGAATCATTGATCTCTTTTAAAGTTTTTTTTATATATAATTACACTTTGTTTTAGTTCATGTTTAGATTTTTGGAATGCATTCTCAAACCAAATCTCTCTTCTCTTGCATGCATATAATTGTTTTTAAAATATTTTTTTTTTACATTTGATAATGCTGAAACCTTTTTTGTGTTAAAAAAATTAGGATAGCGGTAGTGTGGACCACTTGTCTAGTTGGATACTATAATGGTATTTTATTTTTATATGAATACTGAAACACTTTATTTTTGAAAAAAATTTCTTTCTTTTTTATTTGGTTTTCTTTTTCTTGTTTTTTTTACAAATTAGTCCTTATTTTTTTTAATTCTTTTTTTGGCCTCATTATATGACATAAAGTTTTCAATTTAATTAGAAAGAAACTATTATACTAAAAAGTTATGCTTCTCTTTATATATATATTTTTTGGTTTTTTTAAAGTGGTCCTTATATTTTTTTTTGGCTTCTTGATTTGGTGTTTTTTTCATTTTGTTTCCTTTCAGTTTTGTACAAATTGGTCTTAAGACATTTTCTTCCCTTTTTTATTTAACTTTTTTGGGTCTAATTATATGAGATAAAGATTTTAATTTAATTAAAAAATTATTTATTATACTAAAAAAGTTAGGGTTTTCCCTCCTACTTCACTATTCATATCCTCTCCTTTTTCAAAAAAAAAAAAATTCTATCTTCTAATTTTTCTTCTTTTTATGATTGAATGATTTTTGTTTTTTTTTCCTTTCAATTTCACTTTAATATTTTGTTGATTTTGAATTGGTCATCTTAATTTGTTTTTATTTCCTTTATATGTGGTTATCACAGTCTCAAACAAATGTCTTTAAATTTGTTTAATGTTTAATTTTGTAAATGTCTATTTTAGTTATCATATTATTATATAAAAAATAGTTTTTAATCCCACTGGAGTTCATGATCTAGGTTGTGTATTTAACGAGTTAAATCGCGAAGCTCGAGTTGATCTAGTATATCATCATCTCAATGTTAAAAAAAAAAGATGTCATCTTGATTTTCTTTTTTAAAATTCAAACCATGTTTTTATTGGTCATTTGAGTTGCCTTAATTTGCACACGTCAAACCAACTAGGTCTTGTACGGACAACTCCCTTGCAAATTAATTTTAAACATATGCTAGGTAAGAAGTTAAGTCGAGAGGTTTTAAGGTTGTCAACGGGATTAGATTTAATAACAATGTCATATTGTTCCTTCGTTTTTAAACTCTACCTTCCATTTTTTTCTTTCTTTCAATTGAATCCTTTTTAGCTTTTTTTTATTTCATCTTTTAACATTTGGTTGATTTTGAATTAGTCTTGTTTCAGTTTGATTTTTATGATATTATTCCACTCAAACAAATGTCCTGATATTTGATTGATGCTCAATTTTACGAGCATCTATTTTTGTTATCATATCATTAAGTAAAAAATAATTAAAAAACAAAAATTAAAGTTGTTAAACCAAGTGGAGTCCATTATTCGGGTTGTGAGTTTGAAGAGTTAAGCCACAAAACCAAAGTCAACTTAATATGTCATCATATCAATGTTAAAAAAAAATATCATCTTGAAATTTTAGTTTGGACCCATCACGTTGACTAGATCATGTTAGAATAACTTTTATATTGATTAATTTTAAATTTGATATAAATAAAGAGTCAAATAAGAAGAATTTAAAATTAATCCACTATATCTAGCTAGTTTCTTAAGCCTAGATGATTTTTTTGTGTTGCGCAAAACATAAACTAGTTCCTTCCAAATATTTACAAGTAAACACTAACGCATATGATGATAAAAATTTGAGTAAAATTTTATTTAACCAGTTTCTGTATTTTGTGAAACAAACAAATTAATCCCTCAAGTTTTTTAAATAATTAATTGATTCTTTAATCACATTTTACCGTCAAGTTAGTGGAACAATCTAAGGAAATACTGCTGACAGCTCAACATTTTACTAACAAAAAACAATGAAGGGACCAGTTTATCATCAACAAAACAGCCAAAACAAAAAGCTATTTCACTGTTCAGTGTCTCAATGTAGAAATGGCATTTTGTAATTCTAGGGAAGTTTAATGTCTTTTTTTATTATTATTCACGTGGGGTGTCCGAGTTTTTTTTTATTCACGTGGAGTGTTCAGGCCAGCTTGCACGCACCTCGACTAATCGCCATGGGTCCTGAATTAAACGACCAGGTAAGCCTTTAATGGCCATCAATATTAACAACCACATGACTCGAACCTAAGACCACATGAAGAGTAAACCCCTTGATCTCAAACTGTTACTACTGAACCACCTACTAGATGGTTAAGGAAGTTTAATGTTAGTTATATGGAAAGAGCACTTTGTGGTTTCAGGAAGATAAAAAGTTTAATGCTATCTCAGTGTTCAGTGTCTCACTTTGAATTTTCCATGTTGAATTTTATTGTATATTCTTTTCATAGATTTTTTGGTTGACTTAATATTCAATAAGTATGTTAATTAAGTGTGCATTCAATGTAATTTTAGTTTGTTGCAAAAATAGATACATGCATGACTTTTATTTAATAAAATTGATTACATTCATAAACTTGTTTTATTTAAATAAACACACAGAATAATAATAATTCATAATTTGATGATTAATTAATATTTGTATAATAAGAATACATGATGCATGTATTAAGTTCATTGTTTTTGAAAAAAAAATACCTTGATAAATTTTTTTATTGATTAATGCATAAATTTTTTTAATTAATAATATCTTGATTAATTAATAAATTTCATGGTGCCAATGATATTAATTTATAGATGTTTAACTATATATTGTATTAATTTTTTTTAAAAATGTATAAATTTTACATGATAAAATTAAAAACACTTAATTCCATGTAAGGAAAATATTTATATTTTTAAACCACAATACAAAAATACTAATATGTATATTCAATTCTATCTCTAATTAGGCAAGATGCTAACACGTTAATATAATCCCTAACATGTAATCTAATCCCTTTTTCCAACATATGACAATTTATTCATGTAATTGTCATTTTGTTGGTTTAAATTAGTGAAAAATAATTTATGATTAGTAAAAAAATAATTTAGCTAAGATAAAAGTTTATCAAGATTAGTTAATATTATCTTCTCTGTAATATTTGATTAGTTTAGATTATTTAAGAGATAATTTCACATAGAGTAGAAAAAATTATATGAAGATAACTTTATCAATGTTTTTGTAAAACACATTAGCAATTTGTTACCAACGTTACATACTAGAAAACTTAAAGATTATCCTTATCTTTATCACATAAGACATGTATATAAGAAAAGTTAAGTTTGAAGAAATGAATGGGTTGTGTGCTTCATATTAGAGTTTCATAACATAAAAGCATCAATTACATTGAAGCAAGTGTGTCAACCAGCTAAGGAGTTTACGCAGAGTTTCTCAACACATACTCTTGACACACAAGAAGGATGTAGGTAATTCTCGAGGAGAATTGGTCTCTGGAAAGTTGGAGAGCTTATAAATTTCTAAGAGGAGTTCTTGTGTGAATTGTTAGCAACTAGAAGTTCTAGTTAGGATAACAATAGTTTAAAAATCGTCAGATGTATTGACAATTTACACAGAGTTTCTCAACACATGCTCTTGACACACGAGAAGGATGTAGGAAATTCTCGAGGAGAATTGGTCTCTGAAGAGTTGGAGAGCCTATAGACTTCTAAGAAGAGTTCTTGTGTGAACTGTTAGCAACTAGAAGTTCTAGTTAGGATAACAAAAGTTTAAAGATCGTCAGATATACTGACAAGTTATTGCATTAGGAGACATAACATGGTTCGCTATCTCATTAGGTAAGGTTGTACAGACACAAAAGGTTGTGTTTAAAGATATTTTTCTTGTAATCATTCAAACTGTAACAACCCCGATTTTTCTACATTCTTTTTCACAATATATTGAAAATTTTCTGGTAATTTTTTTTTGATATACAGGCTCCACCAAAATTTCTACTAAAATTTCGACAGAGTCTCTCCTATACTGGTAGGTTCCAAGTTATCGACATATACCCTGTTTACACTTCTAATATCTCACATCTCATAACTCAAAATCACGACCCACTCATCCTGGGTCTCAACCCAACTCATTCTCATCAACACAACACATCTTATTCAATAACATCATATAATGTAGTTCAAATAAAAGATTCAATTTCAACTATAAACATGGATGGTCAAAAAGGTACTAAGAGTTTCATCCATTAGATTAAAGACATACATTCAAATTTACGGATTAATATTACATCTCAAGTTTTAGGAGATAAGTCTTTTAATTTACAATTAATTTACATGGTCAAAAGCAAAAGATAACTAAACTAGTATTACCCTTGACGCGACCCTGATGGACCTGAAAATAGAAATTAACATGTACACATAAATATAAAAGATAGTAACAAGCAATAACAATGGCAGACAATAATCTCTACGGAATTTCTTTTTATATATAAAATTAGGCATAAACCTCTTTTACAACATATATTTTCCATCTATTACCAATATCCATCTAATATCCTATCTCATTTGCCAAGAATAATTCCATCTTGGAAATCTCAACACAACTCAACAGCTTGCGAACACCATCTCTTTATAAACCAATTCTCACTTGATACCAAGATATTCCTCTCTTGGTATCATTAGCTTATCTCATTCTTTTGGATTAATTAATCAATATTTTCCCTTTTCTAAATCTGTTGCTAGAAGGTAATCGCCGAAACTAATAAATCTCATTAGTATCATTAGTCTTCTAATATTGGGCTAGACTAATCAATTTTAAAAAAATACCGGTACCGATGAAACCTCATCGATACCATTAGCAATCCAATCCTGGATAGCTAATCCATGCCATTTGATTCTTCCATTCGTACCGAATCCCTTTCATTTTTCTTATTAACATCATATGCATTGTAACCACGGTTGCCAAGTATCATTTAGACAAAATCTTAGATATCGACACTACAATCACTAAGCATCCTTCATATAACCCTGGTCACCCTCGTCACAGTGCCAAGTATCAATTTATGCCCTTAGCCACCATCATTATGATGTTAAGTATCACTGTAATGTATCCTTATCCACTAACACTATGGTAATCAATTATCTATCAATTCCCCTCCAATCTCCAAATCATTGTGTCTACCCAATAACCACATTAATTAATTTACTCAATATCTTAGTCATATATTAATTATTTTACTCATAACATTTAGAATTTACTACTTCTAACTTCAATCAATTAATTCACATAACCTTTTCAAAACTTAACTATCCGGCTAACTCATCTCAATTGCCAATAATTCTGGTAATTTCATATAATTACCCACACATTTGGTTAACCTTCCTTGGTTACCAGTACATCTGGTAATTCCATACGAATTACCCAGCTTCCAGCTAACTTCTTTTGTTAGTCAATCAATCCTATAATTCCATACGAATTACCCCATATCCAGTTAACTTCCTTATTAGCCAATAAACCCGGTAATTTTCTTAATTACCCAAGAAATCTGGCTACCCCATCTTGGTTGCCAAAGTCAACTCGGTAATTCCATACGAATTACCTAGCATCCGGCTAACCTCTTTTGTTAGCCAATTAATCTGGTAATTCCATACGAATTACCCAATATCCGGCTAACCTCTTTTGTTAGCCAATTAATCCGGTAATTCCATACGAATTACCCCATATCCAGTTAACTTCCTTGTTAACAAATAAACCCGGTAATTCTCTTAATTACCCAAGAAATCTGGCTAACCCATCTTGGTTACCACAATCAATCCGGTAATTCCATACGAATTACCCCATATCCAGTTAACTTCCTTATTACCAATAAACCCGGTAATTCTCTTAATTACCCAAGAAATCTGGCTAGCCCATCTTGGTTGCCACAATCAATCCGGTAATTCCATACGAATTACCCAACATCCGGCTAACCTCTTTTGTTAGCCAATCAATCCGATAATTCCATACGAATTACCCAGCGCCCGACTAACCTCTTTTGTTAGCCAAATAATTTCGGTAATTTCTCTTAAATTACCAATAATTCTCATTTGTAATAATCACTCAACTTATTCATTTATTTCATTCTTTTAACATCAATTAAACACGCAACACAAATATTTAAGAAAAACTAATAATTACAAAATAAGGTGATGAATCACCTACCTAGAATAGGTGCACGTGCTGCCACTCCATGCAATTGTCCAATCCCCACAGCTTCCCCTGTACCACCAGGGATTCAATTTTTATCAACAATACAACCAACATCACATCTTCATTTAATTCTCATTCAACTAGTATTCTCAAACCAATCACAAGGAATTTTCTTTAAGATCTCATACTCTTACTCATTTTCATGTTTATATTTATTCTTATAATTTTGTTATCAAAACCATCACTCAACAGCAAATTCCAAGCAAAGATTAAAAATTGTCTGATTCCAATCAATTTAGCGTAACCACCCCAGAACACTATCTAGTGTCTTAATCCTAACTAAAGCTGTAAAACTCAGTTTTGAGCGTGATTTATCTCTATGAAAGGCTAAAACATAGAAATACAACTTTTATGAAGAAACCAACTCTAAATTATTTTGTTTTAAGGCTCAAAATCAACAATCACAATAGCTCCTCCTTTATAGCTAAAATTTTGGACAACGAGGATTTTCATTCCTTGGAAATCCTTTTCAACTTCCAACTTATTTTCGTTGCAAAAACAACATCATCCAAGGTCATTTGGCATCATTAAATCACAAATTCAAACCAATTCTACAGCAAAACATTCAAACAATTTCCCTACCTTTACAATATAGCAAAGATTAGACCAAAAATAAGGAAACTCATTCCTTTTGGGATTTCTCCTATTATTATTATTATTATTATTATTATTATTATTATTATTATTATTATTATTATTATTAATACAACAAAATGATGAACTGTTCATTTTCTTTCGCTCTCTCCTCGTGCGATTAAACATATGCGGCAAACCTTAACAATTAATATTCTTAGATCATTATCACAACAACAATTTCACCCTACTAGTTGGAATCCATGACAATCTTCATTAACTAATCAATTTGCCAAAAATACTTATGGCTAGCTTTAAATATGTTTTATTTTCCATATTTCTTTCATTTCAATTTCTTCATGGTTCCACCCCATTTATATCCACACAACCAACAAGTTAGCTCTGTATTCAATCAACATGTTCATATAGCAATGTTCCTTACTATTCTTACACAATAATCATACTTCCCCTCGTATAAAGAATACACAATTAATCTATAATAATACTAATAACAAGAATATATTTTACCATTACATCTTCCATAAAACCTACACCCATATAATTCTAATTTCATCAAAACATGTATTTAATCAAGCTTGCTACATTTTGCCAAAACTAGCAACAGATTTAAAAGGCAATAACTCATCAAATTCTGATTATTTCTTTAAACCCCACGGTCAGACTACATATCATATAGTTTTGCATACTATATCTCAAAATCATAATGATCCAATGGTTAGATCTTTCTAGATCTGCATAACACCGAGCTTACCTGAAAATGGACGAGCTACTGTTCAACATGCACGAAACCTTGTCGGAGAATGAGTTTCCGATCTCCACCGTTCAGAATGAAGGCAACATCTAGGCGCACCACATAACCAAGAATGAGCATGATCCAACAGTGGAAGAGAGTGCAATCGGCCGGCGAACAAATTGCCCTGCAGGTGCATTTCCTTTTTGTTTTTCAGGAAATTTCCGATGATGATTTATGTCAAATGGATTGTGTTCCTTCCAATCCCTCTGGTCAGTTAGTAGATAAGTGTAATAAGAACATCATATCCAAAACTTAGCATGATCCAACAGTTGATTCCAGAGATATGGCCACCGGAGTATTATTGGTTTTACTCCAAAATCTGCAGCTCTCTCTATCCGCTTTTCTCTATTTTTTTTCTTTTTGTTTTTCTTTTTCTTTTTAACTGGTGGCCTTTGCAGTTTTATAGGCACTTTTTTCCATAATTACAATTTTTTCCCTCATTCATGCCTTTATGTATTTTATTTTATTTTTCATGTAAACTATCTGGTTTATTTCTGTCTAAATCGTTAGTCTTTACCAAACTCCGATTGGGATGAGATATTTAACCAAGGTAGGAAAACATATTAATAGACTTCATGCAAAATTTCATCCCGATCCTACGATTAGATTGAGAATTCTGCTTCCTAATATAAACTTGTTCAGTTCATGACTTTTCATAAACAATCTAGATTTTTCTTGTTCAATCTTCACAAATAAAAATTATATCAATTATCCTTCTAAACCTGTACGGTCATTTTATTATTTTAAAATGTATTAATTTTAGGATTTCCACCTTTATTTATTTATCGGGCTTATTACCGTTTCAAAATAACATCACTGATTTTTAATCGGTGCTTGCACCTTCAGCCCTACCCTTTTTCATTGCACTATCCTTTATTATAATGCATTCTTTATTACCTCACTTATTTCCTAAAAATATTCTGTTATTTTTCTCATTATCTTATCCATCAAAACAAAATTATTTTATCCATCAGTTTCTCTGTCCTTATGAATTCTAAACCAAAATTCATTTTATAGAGGTCAGCTCTTCCATTATATATCATTATTTATCTATTATTTCTAATTCCATCACTCATTGAAATATTACCACTTTCAATCTTACGTTTACATGAGGGTTTACACATCTACATATTTAAATTATACATTTCCAGGGTTTTCACACAAACTAATAAAAAAATTATTTATCTTGGGTTTGGCTGCCCTGGATGAATTTTGTTTTAATCTTTTAAAGAGTTCTTTAAAAGGTTTTCAATACATCATATAAAAATATAAATAATATAAATAAACTTTTTAAATCACCCTAAATTTATACATTATTTCATGAGCATTTTATTTTGATTATCAAAACTCTAAAAATGCTTAAATAATTAAAAGCTAAAATAATAAAATTTTATCAAATTATTAAATTAGATCCTTGATTATTATTTTTATGTTATCTTTGAAATCATTTTATAATTATTACTAACATTAAAAGAAGACTCCTTTAAGCAAAATGATTCATGTACTTCTACTTTTTATTCATCCCCATATAATTAAAATTTAAAACTAATAAAAATAAATAAATTATTAAATTATAATTTTTTTACAGGAGACTCTAGGTTATTGTGTTATGTTATCTTTAACTTTTTTATATGAAATTATTTGATATTTAGGAAAAAAATAAATATAACGATTTTATTCGTATCTATATCTTTAATATGTGTTTAACATATGTTAAAAAAAAAAACTCTCTAAAATAGAAGGATCTATAGAAACTATAATGCCAATATAATAATGTTAGAAGTCACATCATATAACTATGTATTTCTGTTATTATATGTAGACTTTATCTGAAGTAATTCTTAAATATCTTAATATAATAGTAAATGTAGCAGGAGAAGATATTTTAATAATAAAATATAAATATTAGTATATGAGATCCAATGCTATATCAATTTCTATTTCCTTGAATTTTTTAAAGATTTTTCGAATTTAGAAATTGCTAAATATAAATAATAAAAATTGATAATTAAAAAGAAAGATTATGAAATATAGTATTTTTTTTATTTTTTTAATTGTTACTCGTATTAAAAAGCCCCCTTAAACATAATGATTCATAAAATTTATCTTCATGCCTGTATTCTTAATTTCTATTCACTTCACATATAATTAAAATTAAAATTTTAGAAAATTATTGAATTAGTCCTCATTGTTTTTTTTATAAAGGTAGCTTGGTTCTTATCGTACATTATCTTGACTACTTTAGATAAAAATATTTATACTTTTTGATAGATTTTACTAATATATAAAAGGATTTCTTAATTGAAAGATAACATAAAATTTTTATCCATGCCTATATCTTTAATATTATTCCCACATTTAATAAAAATAAACTCTTTAAAATAAAATAATTCATAAAAATATAACTTTTGAATAAAATTTTATTCACATGTACACTTTATGTGTTTGAGTAATACAGATTTTATCTAAATAAAAAAATCTTTTAAACAAAAGTAAATAAAAATTTTTATAATATAATAGTTATTTTTGTAGGGGAAAACATTTTAATTTTATAATATTAAAATATAGATATTAAAAAAATCCAATTTTTCTTTTTTTTATTTGTAGTTTTTTTCAAGAGTTTTTAATTTTATATATTGATAATTATATGTGATTAAAAGAAAATCCAATGATTTCTTATTTTTATCATGTTACCAAACTAACTTTATTTTTTTAAAACGACAAGATATATTTTTCTAATTGAAAAAAAATTATTTATTTATGTTTGTGGCAAGCAAAAATGTCGCTCTTTTTTTTTTTTCTAGTTTTGAGAAAAAGGATAAAAATTATGATAATATAATATAAATAATTGTGTTTTAATTTTTAACAATGCTTATAAGAAAATTAAACAAAATTTTTAAAGCTTATTTCTCTAAGTCCATATAATAAATTCACAAACACATATACATAATTTCTTACTTTCAAATTATTAAAGCAATTCATAAAAAAATATTAAATAAAATTTTAATAATACACGTTGCCCAAAAAACTAGTACAATAAATTACATTATATACACAAACTAACTATTTGACCTGCGCTTTGCTGTGAGTCGACTAATTTTATTTCTAAGTAATAAAATAAACATACAAGTTTTTTTAATATTTTTTTTATCATAAAAAAATTCCTAGTAAAAAAACCATAGATTAAACTTAAAAAAAATAAAGAAATAGATTTAAATCAAGAAATTTGATCTCGAAACATGGATCATGTACTAAGTTGTTTTATAACTTTGTTTTTAAGAATAAACTATTTACTTAATCAAACAATAATAAAAGCAGACACACATGAAAATAATTAAATAAAATCAAAGAAAAAAAAATATTATACAAGGTTGCACATATTAAAAAAATATATTATAATTTTATGTGAAAGTCAAGTAAAAAATAAATGATATTTAATCAAAGACTAAATAAAAAAAATTGAGAGATATATATATGACTTTAAATATCTGATCTCGAAACACAAATCATATATTTAATAACATTGTATCTTAGAACAAATATTTTATTTAATAAAATGATAATAAAAAACACGGATAGGATAACATTAGAATAAAAATGAAAAAAAATGTCTCCCAACATACAAAAATAATAAGATCTTTTCTATAAAATAAGTAAAATTTAAATCATATTTTATCAAAATATATGATAAAAATTTGTTAAAAAAATATTAAAATTGTAAAACACAAAATAGTTGTTAATACTAACTAAAAAGTAAAGAGAAAAGCTTAATAATAAATAAACATAAAAATATTTTTTCTTGACATTGTTTAAAATTTTATTTTATTTAATTTCAATAATGTTATTAATGTTAATTGATAATGATATCCCATACAAACTTTAAGTTTAATACCACTCATGTTTTTTTTATAGCATGATTTTTATTGTCAAGGTTGCAGATAAATAAGCAGGGAACTGGGATTCAATAAGCAGGGAAGGAAACTGGGATTCAATAAGTAGGGAAAGGTTGCAGATATCAATCATTACTGTAGTCAATTTTTCCTCAGTCATATCTAAAACATGAGAGATCATTGAACAACAAACAGGAAACCTAACATCAAAAACATAGACCTAATTATAATTTTTTTTTTAAATTGAATTTTATATCTGCGCAATGGATGGAGAATATCTGCATCCCTATCTTACTTTGCAGAGGATTAATTTCTAAGATGTTTGCAGGATAAAATTTCTCCAAGAAACTTGAAAAAAAAAAGGGGCAGTTTTAGAGCCAATTGAATTGCAAATTACACTCCTACAGAGATAAACGTTGGCATATGATTCACTTGTTTAACAAAGTAATATCTAGAGCTTATAAGAGCAAGGAATTTCTCAAGAATATATGAAATATAAACATACCAAGCCTACAGCTCCACTGGGACTTGCAGAATTTGTCGCCATCACATGACATCTCATGAACGCTGAAGAATCAATAGATTTTTGCATAGGAAAGCTGGAGACTACCCATGGCTTTTTCACCGGAAACAGTAGCTAAAATTTGTAGAGGAGAAAGAAGAGCCTCCCCATTGTTTCTCCCTTCTTCTTTAGTCCTAACACTCTTAATAACAGGTTCACCAGCAGGATTGGTTAGTCTATCATCTAATAGGGCAGCATATTAACCAAAATTATGGAAGTTAGACCTCCTTTTCTTCCATATCATTACTGGGAACAACATAAGCTACTCAGGACTTCTTTTTCAGTTGAAAATTGTTGCCAGCAAGTGATGCGTGCATACAGTTTCTCGAGATGTTGAAGGCCTTCAAGTTCTGTATCTCTCCAGCAAGTGATATGTTGTGCAAATCCCTAAAGCAAATTGCAATGGAATGAGAAATGAAGGGAAAAAAAAAGTGAAATCAAATGAAAACAACAGGAAAAGTCAGAGTTAAGTTTACAGTGTTTTAAGATCCAATAAGTCACCCAAAGGAGCACTAATTAACCTCAAATTAATGTCTGAAAGCTCTCTCAGAAAATCAATAGGTTCCCATATTATCGGTGAGTTATCCTCCCACCCGAGATCCAAGCTAGTAGACTGCTGAATGACCTGAAGTGCTGACACCGCTGCAAAATTCAACAACCAAGAGAGAAAGAAGAATCAATTATATCCAGGTAACAACAAATCCGAGGTGAAAATTCACGCGGACCCAAATTTTAATATTTTTCTTGTTTTCTGAATCAAAATAGAAAAAGCATTAAAGTAATGAACAAACACAACACCAGAAGTTGGAACACAAAATGGCCACATGCTAATTGCTTCGACCTCATAAGGACTCTGATCTGCAACAATTTCTCTCATCCTTTGGATTTCCAATAAACTTCTGGTGTTGTGTTTGTTCATTACTTCAACTCAACAGAATAACCTCCAAGTGGGTTTATGCATTAAATACATAATGATGTTGTTGTCCCAATCATAGAAACAAGTAGCCACCACATTAGCTCAACTTCAACAGAATAACCTCTCCCAATGTTGGGAAGAAACCCAAGGTGAGGCCAAGTGGGTTTATGCATTACAAACATAATGAAGAACTGTTCTAATCCACACGTCTCTTTTTTTTTGTAATGAACATTCAACTAAACTCAAAACCTCTGGCAGAATGACAAAATGAATACGACGAAAACCAAAAGGCAATGAAAAGAGAAAGAACCTGGGAAAGAAGAACATCCACTAAGGAATGAAAAGCTCCAGCAAACCAACCGAAAAAAGATCCTGCAGAGATAGTGATGATAACACAACACAAACCTAGATTAAAAGAAAAGAAACTAAAAAATCAGGAAGATAAACTCAATGAAATCAACAGAAAAAAACAAAAAACAAAAGCAAGTTAATCAAAATAAAGGAAGAGGAGCTCTACAAAAATGAGCACCAATGGTAGAAAACCATATGAACAGAAAAGAAAGCAAAAAAAACCAAAGAGAGAGGCATGAAAGAAAACCAAGACAAAATGCAAATGAATCTATCTACTCCAACCCACAAAAATATGTGAAAGCATGGGAAATTAACCCAAGGATAAGAGAAGAAGCAATGGAGGGAAAAAAAGAAGACTACACTGATGGCGTAGCAACAAATGGTCACAGACTTGAAAGCAAAAGAAAACAAGAAATGAAGAGCTAATTGGAAATTCAAGACCCAGCCTCAAGAAAAGTCCTTGCGACGAAGACTCTCAAGAACTTATATTGTTAAGGAAATCAAGCACTGATTAGGCAACAAACCAAATCAGCACTGAATAGGTAGCAAACTTGTAATTGAATCGTTAATTATTTGTTTCCTTGTTTGCAAATAATTAGGCTTGATTATAGGCAACAGTGCAGGATCTGATGCAGAACTTTTAGTATATATTGTAATCTTTTCGTTGATTGAAATAATAAGAAGAATATTATTTCTCTTCATGGTATCAGAGCAATAGTCTAGGTATCAAAATAAAACACAGCCTTCAGCCGACTCCTATGGCAGACCAAGGAAGCGCAGCAGCAGGCACAAGATGGGATCATCCCAATCATCAATTTTATCTTCACCATTCAGACCAACCTGGCGCTGTTCTTGTGCCACAATCCCTGGTTGAAGACAACTATAGTACATGGAGCCAATCCATGACTATGGCTTTGACAGTTAAAAATAAGATTGGGTTCATAGATGGCTCAATGAAGGAGCCTGATGAGAAGAAATTTGATGAACATCAACAATGGAACCGATGCAATAGTCTGGTGAAAACTTGGCTATTAGGATCCATGTCCAAAGAATTTGCCACAAGCGTCATCAACTGCAAAGATGCCAGACAGATGTGGCTTGACTTACAGGAACGATTCTCGCATGTAAATGTGGTTCAACTATTTAATGTTGAGAATGAAATCCATGACTGTGTGCAGGGAAACATGTCTGTAGGGTCTTACTTCACAAAGCTAAAGGGCCTATGGGATGAACGTGATGCGCTTTGCATTTTTCCAACATGCACTTGTGGGGTAATCAAAGAAGTAGCTGCATATATGGAGACACAGAAAACCATGAAATTCCTCATGGGTCTCAATGATTCATACGTAGGTGTTCGCAGCAACACTTTGTTACAAGATCCACTACCCACAGTAAACAAAGCATATTCACTGGTCATTCGCCATGAGAAACAATCAGAGGTGACAACCGGGAAAAGCCATGCTCAGCCTGAGGCTGCTGTCTTCGCTGTAAGAAATTCAAACCATGAGATTGAAGCTGAACTAAGATGCTTCAAGTGTAACAGAACAAACCACACTGCCAAGGATTGCCGTGCACATCTCAGATGCACCTTTTGCCCCTGGAAGGGACATACAGCAGAATATTGTCGCAAAAAGAAAGCAGTGACTGAAGCTGAGTTTAATACGACAATTTCCAAAGGCAACCAAGTGGCATCACATAAGAATGAAAGAAAGGAGATGAGTCTTCCCTTCACAGCTGAAGAATGCAAACAGATACTCAGCATGCTAAAGAATAAAACAACTTCTGCCAATCATGTTAGTAACTGCCTAACTCATGATGAACTCTCGGGTAAGGCTTTTTCACTCATTTCAAATGGCAATAGAAGTACATGGATTTTGAACAGTGGATGCACAGATCATATGATTTCTGATCAAAACTTGTTCACATACTCAAGACCTGTCATTGGCCGCACTGTTGAACTACCGAATGGGTCAATAACACAAGTAACTCATATTGGCAGAGTTCACCTATCCTCTGATTTAATTCTTGACAATGTTTTGTGTGTTCCATATTTCCGATTGAACTTAATTTCAATTAGCAAGCTTGCATCTGATTCCTCTTGTATAACCATCTTTCTAAGCCAGATTTGTGTGATTCAGGACCTACGTTCGGGGAAGATGATTGGGACGGGAATTGAAAGGGAGGGTCTATATTTTCTCGACCAAGCCAAGAAAGGAACATGCAACCATGCCCAAAATCTTCATCCGAACCTTTGGCATCAACGTCTTGGACATCCCTCAGCCAAAGTATCCCAGTTATTTCCTAAAGTTAATTCTTGTTCTCATGACAAATGTTTAATTTGTCCGTTAGCAAAACAAACAAGACTTCCATTTTCTTTAAGTTCCATTACCAGTACATCTCCATTTGATTTAATCCATGTTGACATTTGGGGTGGTTATAAAATTGCTTCTATTTCAGGTGCAAAATATTTTCTCACTATCGTTGATGATCACACTAGATGCACATGGATTTATCTTATGAAACACAAATCAGACACTAAGGATCTTCTAGTCAACTTCATCAACATGGTTGAAAATCAATTTGATTTCAAGGTCAAAATTATTCGTAGTGACAATGGTCTTGAATTCAAACTCGAAAGCTTTTACGCTAATAAAGGTATCATTCACCAAACTAGTTGCATTAATACTCCACAACAAAATGGTGTTGCCGAACGTAAACATAGACAGTTGTTAAATATGGCACGTGCCTTACTTATTCAGGCCGGTCTTTCTCATCAATTTTGGGGTGATGCTATTCTTGCTTCCGCTTACCTCATCAATCGCACACCAACCCCCATTCTCCATGGAAAGACACCATATGAAAAATTATTTAACATAATTCCTAATTATTCACACTTACGAGTATTTGGTTGCTTATGTTTTGTTTCCACTCATGCACAGAGTCGCTCCAAATTTGATCCTCGAGCATCTAAATGTATTTTTCTTGGGTATCCTTATGGGATAAAGGGATATCGAGTCTTTGATCTAGCTACAAAACAGGTCATAGTATCAAGGGATGTCGTTTTCTTTGAAAATATATTTCCTTCGCTCACACCAAATGCTGGTACTTCTCCCACTCCCAATTCATTTTTACCTTTTGACATAGACTTTGCACCCCCTCCTCCTATTACCCATCAAACACTCAATGCTCTTCCCTCTCCAGCCACCCCTACCCCACACATACTTGATTCCTCACAGATCACTCAACCCGACTCCTCTCCTATTCCCACTCAACCTCTTCGTCGTGGCCATCGATCGATTACCACTCCTTCTTATCTGCAGGACTTTCACCTCGGCATGACCCTCCCTTCAAGGACTAAACCATCATCCTCCACGAACTTGGTTCACACTTCAGGTATTGCTTATCCTCTCTATTCTTACTTATCTTATGCTCATCTTTCTTCCAATCATAAAGCTTTTACCACTCAACTCACCCTTCTCAAAGAACCTACCAGTTTTTCCCAGGCTGTTCAGCATCCACAGTGGCGTGAGGCCATACATCTTGAAATCGCTGCTTTACAAGCTACTGGAACTTGGAGCTTGGTTCCCTTGCCTTCTCATAAACGGCCAATCGGCTGTAAATGGGTCTACAAGATCAAGTTGAAAGCTGATGGGACAGTTGAACGGTATAAGGCCTGGCTGGTGGCTAAGGGATACAGCCAAATTGAAGGAGTTGATTACCAGGAAACCTTCGCCCCTGTCGCAAAAATGGTCATTGTCCGTGTCTTACTCAGTATGGCAGCTTTGCATGGTTGGCATCTCCACCAATTATATGTCCACAATGCATTCTTGAATGGCGAATTGGATGAGGATGTTTATATGTCACTGCCTCCTGGCTTCGGACGAAAGGGGGAGACACGAGTTTGTAAGCTCCATAAATCCCTATATGGCTTGAAACAAGCCTCTAGACAGTGGTTTACCAAGTTGTCCAATGCACTCAAGGCTCAAGATTCCTCCAGTCTTTATCTGATTATTCTTTGTTCGTCCGCAGCTATCAGGGTAACTTTCTAGCATTACTGATATATGTGGATGATGTGATATTGGCTGGAAACAATTTGCAGGACATAGAGAACACCAAGCTTTTCTTGTCCAAACAATTCAAGCTGAAAGACTTGGGACAACTTAAGTACTTCCTTGGCATATAAGTTGCAAGATCACAGAATGGGATCAGCTTGTCACAGAGAAAATACGCCCTCGACATTTTGAATGATACAGGATTTTTGGGTGCCAAGCCATCCCGGTTTCCTTTGGACCAAAATGTATCATTAACACAATCTAATAGGAAGCTCTTGGAGGATGGATCAGCATACAGAAGGTTAGTTGGAAGGTTGATATATCTGACTATAACTAGACCCGACTTGACTTATGTTGTGCACATCTTAAGTCAGTTCATGGACAAACCTCAGCAACCCCATCTAGCAGTAGCTCATCAAGTCCTCAAATATATCAATCAAACACCTGGACAAGGCATCATGTTACCATCCACGAGTAACCTTCAATTACAAGCATTTTGTGATGCTAATTGGGCTCGTTGTAAGGACACAAGGAGATCAGTTACCAGTTATTGCATTTTACTTGGAGGAGCACCTATTTCTTGGAGGACCAAGAAACAGACGACGGTATCACGTTCAAGTGCAGAGGCAGAATACCGCTCTATTGCTACTACATGCTGCGAGATTACATGGCTGAAAAATATTTTAAAGGACTTGAAGATAAATCACACACAGCCAGTGACTCTGTTCTGTGATAATCAAGCAGCAATGCACATCGCATCAAATCCAGTATTTCATGAGCGAACAAAGCACATCAAAATAGATTGTCACTTGATACGTGAGAAGATTCAAGCAGGAATGATTCAGACATCCTACATTCGAACTACACAGCAACCAGCAGACTTATTTACTAAGCCATTAAGCTCCACACAGTTTGAGAATTTACTTAGCAAGTTGGGTATAATTAATATACACTCCAACTTGAGAGGGAGTGTTAAGGAAATCAAGCACTGATTAGGCAACAAACCAAATCAGCACTGAATAGGTAGCAAACTTGTAATTGAATCGTTAATTATTTGTTTCCTTGTTTGTAAATAATTAGGCTTGATTATAGGCAATAGTGCAGGATCTAATGCATAACTTTTAGTATATATTGTAATCTTTTCGTTGATTGAAATAATAAGAAGAATATTATTTCTCTTCAGATTTGTCAAAAAAGGAAAAACCAAAAACACCCCCAGCAAAAGGGCATGGCATGAACTGAGATAGCGACATTACAAACCAGAAGATGAAGTCTTGCCCGCAAACTAAAACTGAGTAGGGAAATAACAGGATTCTAGTTGGAATAAAAGGAGAACATAGTTTGACAAAAGCAAAAACATATGCTGGGAGTGGAAAGGATTGTCTCAAACAAACTAAATGCTAATCCCCAAGCAAACAGTAGCAGCTCCTCCAATGCTGGAGAGAGACCCAAGGTGAGGGCAAATAAGTGTGTAATGATGTTGCTGCCCCCACTCATTTACCTGTTTGGTAACGTGGCTGCGGGTGAGGTTCACCCGCAGCCACACATAATACCGTTTGGTAATGTAAAAAAAAATCAAAAGTACAAGTAGGACCCACTAAAATCAAAGATTGTGCAACAGGTTTTGAGAAGCAGCATTTTGCTACTCGTCGAGGAGGGAACAGTTCAGTGAACAGTGGAGCCATTCTTCACTATCGCACTGTTCACTAAAGTGAACAGTGCGAGTAAATTTTAATGCACTTGCACTATTCACTAAAGTGAACAGTTTTTTTTTTTAAAAAAATCAGTGCGAGTGAATTAATTCACTCGCACTGTTCACGTAAAAAGTTTAGTTTTTTTTTTGTTTTTTTTCTGAAAAACCAGTGCAGTTAATTTATTTCACTCGCACTGTTCCCGTGAGCGCCAACAGTTATTTTTTTTTTTTAAATTAGTTTAAGGTGAATTAAATTTACTCGTACTGTAATCTCAATTTTATTCCTGATAATATTTTACCTAATTTTATTGCACGCTCAAAAAATCATGGAAACTATAATTCTTGTCGAATGAATTTTGTACGTAATAAAATTGTAATTTTTTTTTAAAAAATTGAGTTTTACTCGAAAAACTAGTATTTAATATTATTTAATAACACTATATAAATTAGAAGGATATCGCATGATGACGTAGCATTTGTGGAATTTGATCCTAATTCCAATTATGTTCTTGCCGGGTCCGACCCAGTAAAAAAAAATTCAGTTTTTATTTTTATTTTAATTGTGTTTTATTCAAAAAATTAGGAGGAGATCGCTTGATGATGTAACAAAAAATTCAATTTTTGTTGTTGCACGCTTAAGAAACCATGGGAAATATAGTCCTTGTGGGATAGATTTCGTATGTGATGACATTGCATATAGTTTAATGAAATAATAAAAAATATTTGATATCAATATTATTTATTTCATGATGTAATAACAGTAGTTAAATCTAAAATATTTAATTAAAAATCATTAATATATATATATATATATATTATGTTATAACCTCAATTTGAAAAGTATTTTTTTAACCAAACACATTAAACAACTTTTTGTTCAACCTCAATTTCAATTACAGTTTTAACCAAATATATATTTTTCCAAACCAACCTCAACTAAAAATACTTTTTATAAAACAACTTTTTTAAAACCACAACCACAACAGCAACCTCGATACCAAACACTCATACACAATGATTCTGCATTGACATCAAAAGCTGAGCCACAGCCAAGGAGCAACTCTTTCTATAAAGAAGTTGAGCCAAGCCAGACTTGACGCAAACAAAAAGACCAGCAGAGAAGCCAAGACAACCTGCAATAGACCCAGCAGAAATGCAGCCCAAGGATCCCAAAAAAGCTGCAACAGCCAACTCAGTCGTGACAGAGCTGAGCATAACAGAAACAAAGCAGGGAAAAAAGGGCTTGATTCTGCATTGACAACAAAAGTTGAGCCACGGCCAAACAAAAACTCTCTCCACAACCCATCAATCCTAAAAAAACAGGTGATGAAAGGCCAGCCAAGCAGCTGCAACAGCCAACCCACCCGTGTCTAATTTGAGATACCTGAGCATGGCAGAAGTTGAGCAGAGGAAAAAGAAGGTAAAAAGCACTGCTGCCTCAAAGACTGTTCTAATCCAAGTCAGTCTAAATAAACAGTACTTTAATCACATGATTTAGCTTCTTTTTTTTTAATTTAATTTTAATATATATATAAACTCATGTGCTTTTGACTTAATCATTTTTAATTCGTTTTTATGTGTTTAAGAGTTAACTTCTGTATCATGTGACAATATACTTTGTATTATAATGTTTTTGCATTTTCATTGTATTAAATCAACATTGAAGGGAATTTAACATGCTGAAGTAAATTATAATTCATTATCCATAATAATTATTAATCCACATGGATGAAAACAATACCAAGAAACTAACACAAGCAAGACTGTGTGTTCCGATCATAAAAATAGTATTAGTTTTAGAGATCATATAAACCATAATAAACTCACCGTTTGGTAACAATAAAATTAAGTTCTGAAATGGTGGAACCACAGGTTGATAAAAGCATTATCAACCTGCTTTTAATACATAGAAAAGCCAAAAACCTTGTTTACACTCTGCAGACCTGTTAAACTTTACACTTTCCAAATTACCCCATCCTCTCCGGCTAATATCTTTTTTTTCCAAACTTTGAACAAAATATATATATATATATATACACATACTCCACTTAACAAATCTTAAAACTATTTAACTAAAGTTTGAAATTAACATTTTAAAATTTAAAGAATCATAACACTTTCTATCTTACATTACAAAATATATCTCAACCTTCGTAAATCAATCATATTTAATTTTTAGTTTATCTTATGATAATATATATTTAAATACAATAAAAAATAAGTTTCCTTCTTTTTAATTTATCTTATGTAAATGTATGTTTAAATACAATGCAAATTAATACATAAATTAGTTGTTCTTCATAGTAATTTAACATGCATCTTCAACTTCAACCACACTTTTAAACAAATAATTATAACTTATTATTTTTTAAAAAGTATTTTCAATCACAGTTTTAACAAAATACCTATTTAAATCAAACACACCATAATAGAAAGTGATTTTTGAAAACCAACTTTTTTAAAACTTTAATCACAAAATCTACCACAAAAACAAACACACCCATACGTATAAGTAATAGATTTGTGGTTTCGCGCTATTACACAGGTCAGGTTCTTTTTATTTGTTAAAAAAACTCCTAGGTGATGCAAGTATGTTTTAAAGAAGTTAAAAAAAATGAATCAGAATATAGATCTGACTAAGAAAAAAAACAGGTGTAATCTAATCAGATAATAAAAGAACAAATAATCATAGTTAATGGTACAATTTTTTAAAAATAAATCATAGGAACATGAAAAAAAAGGTCACCGAAACAAAAAAAGACAATGAAGCTATGATTCCAACCAATCAAATTAAAAAAAAAGATAAAAAAAAGGATAAAATTTACTCAAGTCAACTTAAATGAGCATGTCAAATATAAAAACCATATCATGAGACCGAGATAAGCCAATAAAAGATAAATTAAAAAAAAATTCTAAAGTCTGATTCTAAACAAATTAAACATAGAGGGATGAAATTCAAAAACAAAATGACAAAAAAAAATCAGCAAATTAGAAACAAAGTATTTTGAAAAGGGGATCAAAATTGAGTTATGATAATTACCATATTTTTACAACACTTACTGTATAAACTCTTGTAAAGAATTTAAAAAGTAAATTTATATATATATATATGAAAGCCTTCCCAGGTTAGAAGAGAAATCCACTAAGAAGTTTTGATATTAATAAATCATGATGCGGTTATTCTTATAGATATTTCAATCTCAATTATTTTGAGAATAAGGGTTTTCTCTTTGTTTTAAAAAATAGTGTTATTGGGGCCGGGGACTACCTGTTGTGTGAAGAATATATAGGATTCTTCATGAAAAGTTTGTTTTCGGGTGACTTGCTCGAGATTTGCGACTAGATGACCTACTTGTTGTGCGACAAATATCTAGGGTTTAATTGGAGAGTCATTTCCGGTTGCCAAGCAAGTGGGTTCGTAGTGTGGGTTGGAACTATTAACTTAAATGGTGTCAATGGGGTATTTATCAGTTTCCGGTAGTGTCAGTGTTAGAACTACTGCTTTAGCTGAAGACTGTGTGGTAGCTAAAATGGCAAAGCTTGTGGAAGAAGCTCAAAACAGCAAGTCTAAAACTCAAAGATTCATAGACAAATCTGCTCAGTACTATACTCCAGGTTGCTCACAGAACAGCAAGTCATATATATATATTGGTAAAGGAAGATTGCTCACAGAATTTCCGGAACAGGTAGAAAGCCTTTATATCCCAGTAAGAATAAATACTGTGATTCAGATTTCAAACATGAATGAATACAACATCTATGGAATAACTTTGATCTTGAAAGTGTTTGGCAGTTTTATAAAATAACCATGATTCCTCTCGATTTTTAATCCGATATGTGTAATTCAATCGGTTCCTTTAAACCAGCAATATATCATGTGTTATAACTTAATTTTTTAATTTTTTAAAGAATAAATAAAAAATAAAAATTATAATAATTTGAGAATTAGATCAAGATAACACAGATTGGGAATTTAAGGACCAATAAAGATATGATTATAAATTTAGAAGTTAATTTGGTCAGATATTAGAAAAATTGATAAGTTTAGGGACTTAAATAAGCTTTGAATTAGTTTAATTAATGAAAGTTAGGATTTAATTGAAGAAATAATAAAGTTTAGGGTTGATTTGAATCAACATTGCAAGAAATTAAAATCCAAAGACCAAAGTGAATAGATTGTAATACTATAAGAGGATGAATTAATTTTTTCAAAAATAATTTTAAATGAATAGAATTAAAAACTAAATTAATTAAATTGAAAATCAAGAACGGTTTTGTAAATGACACCGAAAGCTAATCCAGAGGCAAAATTAAAATAGCCATTTCAGGTGAAAACAGCGCCATCTCAAAACAAGTTATTCATCTCCTTCATCCCACCGATTCAAAGGAAACGGCAGCAGATCACTGTCACGTATCTCTCCCCCACGATGTGACACTAACAGTCCAGTAATGGGTATCCTTTTTTTATCATGCACGACTGAACCGTGCTAATCTCCACACTATCCTGGGAGAGATGAAGGGGCATTCTCTTGCCCTATAAAAACCACAACACACAGAGACGAAGAGGCAGGGGGGAAGAAAAACATAGACTTAGAGAAGACAGAGAGACTTGTGACCTTCCTCCAGCAAAAGGGAACTTCAACTTCCCCTCACCGTAGTTTGTTGATCCAACCAACCAAATACAAACCCAGAGAAACCAGGACGAACAGAGAAAAGCCACAAAGAAGGGGAGAACCACAAACAGATAATACAAAAAAACACAGACGAAAAATGAACAAACACAGATAATACAGAGAGAGACAAAGAGGAACAATAACAGAGAGAGACAGAGGGAACAAGAGATATAAAAAAAAAAAAGGAGAGAAAACAAGCAGAGAAAAGCAAGAACAGAGGTGAAGTGAACAAAAAACAGAAATAGAGGGGAAGAAAGTAACATTGGTTAGCCAGCCCTCCATCACGATTGTCTTCGTCTTTAAGTAGCAGCTCCAGGTAAGTCTTTCTTTCTCTTTCCCTCGCTTTGCAGCTTCAATTCTTGATAATAATTGTAATAATAATAACAAACATGAATTGTGGATCATAAGGAACAGCAAACGAAAGGCCTTTTGTCATGATATATATATAAATAACAGTATGTAAGAAATGGTTACGGTGGCGAATCTAGAAGGTGACAGACCAGTAACAGTGGCTGTGACAGTGAAGGTACTATGATGGGGGATCGTGAGGTAGCATGTTGATGGCAGTGTAGCGCCGCACCATGTGGGATTCTGTAGGCCGAAAATGATCTACAGGCTCCATGCAATAATTGCGACAATGACTGAGCATAACCTCTCTAGATAGTGCATGTCTGCATAGCTTTCTTCTTCAACCCTGAGTCAGTGTCATAGAATATCATCATATTTATGTACAAGTAGACTCATAATGAAACATACATCACAAGTAGAATTTATCTGACACAGACGAGTGAAAGAGCATATTCTTTCTTTCCCTGGCAAATTATAATGGCAACAGGAAGAATTTTAATCTAGATTGATTCAAAATGAAGAGTCAAAGATCTAACAAACCATCTTCATTTGCATCCATACTTCCAATAGCTCTTTCCACTCTATAAACGAATTTCATACAAAACTTTAACTATAGCAATCTGAAAATGGAAATATATAAAGTGAAGCATGAAAAATGTTTCCCAAGACTTCATTACAAGATAAAAAAAATAATGGCAACTGAGAAAGCTCCACAAGAACAGGCAAGATGACACAGTACCTGAAACACTAGATTTTGGTACTTCTTTCAGATTCAAATTGATCCAGGTAAAAAACTAAGGTTTGGATTGAAAAGTAAAGCACTAATAATGGAAAGTACTTTATTATGAATGAATAAAGTACATGTCAAAACACCCATACATGATCCAAGGACAGAGGATCGAACGGAACAATCTACAAATCCTCAATTGAACAACAAACAAGAAACAGATCAAGCTTTGATGGGCCCAGCACCATCCAATGTGTCTACTTGTAGTCACCTTGTGAATAATACATTTAAGTAACTTGACATTCTTGATGCAAAGAGACCAATTTGTTAATATTATTGCCGCTCAAATCCAGGTACTCCAAGCTGCTCAAAGATTCTTGATCTTTATAAAAATAATAGTTAATTAAATCACTGCAACTCAAAAATTGTAGTTAATAAGAAAGATATGGACAAACCGTGCGATTCACATGGATTGAACCCCACATTACACACGAGCAGCACGTGCGTTAGCGATTATATATATATATATATATATATATATATATACTCTAAAACGCGTGGGATATTCACTGTAGCAGCAGTTTTTTTTTTTCTTGCTTTTGTTGCTTCTGTTTTTTATATCACTGTGCACACAGTAATACACTTGACTTTTTCTCTTTTTTTTTTTCGTTTTTGTTTTCCTTTTTTTTTTTCCGCCTATGGTTTTTTTTTTTTGCATTTTTCTTTAATGAATTTTTTTTGTTTAATTTAGTTTGTTAATTTAGTTTGAAATTTTTTGTTTTTTTTCTTTTTAATCAATTTTTTTCGTTTGACCCATCGAATTTTTTTTTTATTTAGTTATCAAACTTTCATGATGTGAATCCCAGGTTTGACGGGTTAACCTGATTTGACGGGTTAACTCAGTTGATTCAGACTTTTTTTTTTCCTCATTAGTAACAGGCTTATGTCTTTTGTTTGTTTTTGTTTTTTTATTATTTTTAATTAATTTTTTTTCTATTTAGTTATCATACTATGGATTACTACAGTATTTTCCTTACATGGTTTTTATTTGGTTACAGTGTTTCCCCCACATGTTTTTTTTTAAATTATCTTTGTTAAATTTATTTTTTCAATATTGAATTGGTTGAGAATTTAGTTTTAGCTTTAGCTTTCCCCACTTTTTTTTGTCATTTTTTAAAATTTTCCCGGCGTTTTTTCATTATAATTATAATTATTATAATTATTATTATATTGTATTATATTATATAACTGTTTTTTTCTTTTGTTTTTTCTTTTTATTTTTTTTAATGAATTTTTTTTGTTTGATTTAGTTTGTTAATGTTAAATTTTTTTTATTTAGTTATCAGATTTTCATGATACGAATCTCCGGTTTGATGGGTTAACCTGATTTGACGAGTTATTTTTTTCATTTAAGTTAGTTTGTTAAAGTTAATTTTCTTTCTATTTAATTATCAGACTTTCATACTTTCATGACACGTATCCTGGGCTTGACGGGTTAACTTGGTTTGATGGGTTAACCCGGTTAATTCTAGGTAAACCCGTCATTTTTTCTATTTAATTATCAAACTTTCATGACGCAAATCCCAGATTTTACGGAATAACCTGGTTTAAAAGGTTGACCCAATTAATTCAATGTTTTTTTTCTTTTTTTTCATTAGTTTTTTACTTCCTGTTGATTTTTTTTCTTTGTTTTTTTAATTAATCTATTTAATTATCACACTTTTATGACACGACCTTATAGCCAGACCCACATCCAGTATTCTTGGGTCCGGTGTTACAGTCAGACTCACTTAAACTTCTTGGGTATAACTTTGCAGAAAAACCCAAGATTTTTAAATTTTTATTATTTTTTAATATTTTTTATGCAAAAAAAATGACCTGCGGCATCGCGCGGGTATCAAAGCTAGTGTGTGTATATATATATATATATATATCACGTACGTAAGCGGTTGCTTGATGCTGCAGATACCAATAAGTGAATGGTGGGTCCACAGACAGAAAGAAAAGCCAGAATCATGTCATCATATGTTCATCTTTCTGACTCACTGTGAATTAATTGTAATCGAAATAAAAAGAAAAGAAAAAAAAGAAAAGAAATGAAATAATCAACATTCGTTTGATCGGTTAGTTTAAGAACAAAAAAAGAAAGCATGATTAAAGGTCCCCACTGTCTCTCTCCACACACACTCACAGAAGATATTGGCATTCATTAAAAGTGGTCTTAAGAAATATTTTTTAATTAAAAATATATTAAAATAATTTTTTTAATTTTTTTTAAATAAACTTATCAAAATATACAGTTCAAAGACACATATAAAAAAAATATTAATTTAAGTTTTTTAGATAAAAAAATTATTTATTTGAAAAACAGATTTAACCACATTACAAAATATAATATTCCTTATAATATCTATAATTAGGCAATGTTAGACATGAATTGCACCTCATGAATAGAATGTATATGATGAGAGGTTTGAAAAAAATTAAAAAAACAAAATCAAGAATATTAGTGAGCCCACCACATGAAGAAGAAAAAACACAAATAAATAAAGAAAGAAAAACAAAAGGTGGGCTAGGTTCGGAAAACGAGAATCATGTTCAGATTTTCTATATATGTTGATCCAAGGGCCCACGTAATTAAGTATTTAACTTGATTAAAATTAATTTTTATCATGATATTAAAAATAAAAATATATATTAAATTAAATAAAAATAAAAACTATTATGGAGGGCTGTACATATTAAAAATATTATATGAAAATACATATTTTTATTTTAAAAAATAAAATTTTTTTTTATAGAAAAGATAAAAAATTATAGATAAATCAAAATAATATTTTTAAAAATTAAATATGTACAACAGTATAAAAAAAACAATCTCTATCCAAAAAAATTAAATAAGAAAAAAAACCCATATAAATGAGGGATATTAATTGAAACATGAATTTAAAAATTATTATTATATATATATATATCAGAAAAAGATATCAGTAAAAAAATAATACCCCGGTTGTTATGGCTTTACTTGTGAGACTTACGACCTGAACCATGAACTTAACCGAGTTCAGTATTTTTTCTTTTAAATTTATATTGAACCCAAAAAAAGCCTAGACTTGTTCGTCTTTATTTTTTGAAAAAAAAATAGACGACACGTTATCTGCAAGCCCAAATTTCGGCTACCATTATGGTGGCTGTAAAATTGAGCAACTAGTCTTTTAGCTAAAAAACTCAATTTTCAAGCTATTTCAACCCAAGAAAATCTCATAAAGACCTTTATAACATCCACAAACCATTTCATCAACTCCAATTACCTAAAAAAAATCCAAAAACCTAAAATCAAATCAATTTAGTTTTGGCTCTCAAATCTCACGCATGGTTTTTTATGCAACATCGAGATTCTAAACAACTACCATGAAACCTCTCTAATCTCATAAAACCCGTGGACATCAACAAAACTTATTTTGGTGGCCAAAAATAAAATGATCAACGACTTTCTTTCACCAACTTCTCTCTCACAAACCATCTCATCAACTTCAAATACTCAAAAAATAGTCACAAAATCCAAAATCAAATCGGTTTAGTTGTGGCTCTCAAATCTCATGTATGGTTTTTCATGCAATGTTGAGATTCTAAACAACCACCATAAAACCCTTTTCATCTCATGAAACTCGTGGACACCAATAAAACTTATTTTAGTTGCCAAAAATGAAATGATTGGCGACTTTCTTTCAACATTGGAATCCAACGACTCCTCTTTCACAAACCATTTCATCAACTCCAAAGACCCAAAAAATGGTTCGAAAACCCAAAGTCAAATCCGTTTACTTTTGGCTCTCTCGGCTCATATCTAGTTTTTTATGCAACATTGAGGCTCTAAAAAATCATCATAAAACTCTTGCCATCTTATGGAATCCGTGAACACTAATAAAACCCATTTTGATGGCAAACAATGGAGTGAATAACAACTTTTTCTCTTATCTTTAGAATTCAGCAACCCCTCTTTCTAATTAGGGATTAAAAAAAAAAAAACTTGTATGCCAAAATTAATTTTTTTAAATCTAAGAAGACTTAAATTGTATACATTACGTTGTTTTTAAAGATTGAGGATCTAAGTATATTTTTCATGTAATCTCTAGCACACCACCCATGTTTAGTGTCCTTTTTTTTTTTTATTTTAGTCTCATTTTTTTCAATTTCACTACCAACTAAGAATTCGGATATAATTGACTTTTCAATTAGAATGAAATCACATAAAATAAAATTTTAAAGACCAAAATGAATTATTAAAACATACACAATATGTCTGTCGTGTTTTTAAGTATGTGAACAATAGCAGCTCAACAATGATCTTTAGAACCATCCTAGATTGCTCATATTTTAAAGATTTAGCTTTTCTATCTAGCATTTCCTTTCATTTTAATGTGAATTTTGAATTTTATATTATTTTTATTTTCTGTTTAGCTCGTGATTGATTATGAAAAACTAATTGAACTTTTCCTTTGTTCTTTTTGTTATTTGAAACTCAATAATCAATTTTCAAAAACACTCAGACTTGTGAGTTTTTCTTATAGTTTATTGCTGTTTTCTTTTTCTAGGATTTGTGTGTTAAATAAACCTTGTTCCTTCATGAAGTTAGTTTAGGTGCTACGTGGCACATTAAAAGCAAAAAGCCAGCTAATAAACTTACAAATATACACGATCCAATGTAGATTCAACGAAATCAGGTCTATGCCCAACTTGTTAAGACCCTGCAATAATCAGTTCCATTTAATTAGCATGATGACTAGAAGAGCTAATATCAAGTGTCATCATAGCTTTAAGCTTCAGACTCTTTAATGCTTGCTGGGCATGAGAAGATACAAAGAAAAAAGTCTTTCATGATCACTTTTAGAGGCCTATTGATGCAATTACACTTGTGAAAACTAAATGTACATTGTATACGCATTTAAATGCATTACTTCAATAGATAGATTAAGTTATCTCTCTAGATATCAGTATATCACATCTTCAATAGATAGATTAGGGCATGTTTGAATTTGAAGAAGACGTGTTTTTTGCATCTTCTCTGTCAACGTGTGTTTCCGCAGCAACTAAAATGAAAACGAAGACCACTCATCATGGTGTGGAACTAACTAATATACTGTTTCAGTTATGGGGTCAGTCATTAGTATCAGAAGAAATTAAACCATTTTTGTGTCTATTGTTTTGATGCACTGAATACCATCTGGACCTGTTAACAGACAAGAACATCTATTTTCCAGGCAATCAATTTGAAGATGAAGACTCGAACGCACAACTGTATCTGACACTAATTTTTCAAGAGACCAGCAATTGATTTAAAATTCATTCTTTCAAGGGCTCACAAGATTCTGCATGCTAATGGAATGGACTAGTTCCGAGTTGTTGAAGTTGTTTTCTTGACCTTGATTGTGAATTGTGATCCACCAGCTTGATCCTTCCCTCTATCCAAGGCAATTTCTAGAACGTCGCCGGCCTTGAGGTCCTTTGAACGAACAAATAAAAACCAATCCCCATAAATGTCCACACTTGGCCTCTCGGGAAATCTCTTATACGGTATTGTTGAGTTTCTTCGTGAAGATTTTTTCCATCGCTTAATTCGAAGAAGTAGATGAGCAATTTACGAGGCAACTTGCCCCTTGCAAGAGGATTTATATAGTGCCGCAGTCTACAAAACTGTGAAAAGGAAACGAGCGTTAAGGTCCTTGTTCTAATAATTAAGTGAATGGTCGATCCACAGACAGAAAGAAAAGCCAGAATCATGTCATCATATGTTCATCCTTCTGACTCACTGTGAATTGTGATCGAAATAAGAAAAGAAAAGAAAAGAAAAGAAATAATCAACATTCGTTTGATCGGTTATTTTAAGAACCAAAAAAGAAAGCATGATTAAAGATCCAATGTTTCTGCAAGATATCCCTTTCATGGGTCCATTAACATCACTATCATTTCTGAAACCCCCTCCCCCTCCCCTGCTGTTCTTGTTATTTATATATGTATTAACTTTTCTGAAAGAATAAATGTTGTAGGGAGCAAATAGTGTGTAAATAGAAAGAGGAGAACACGGCATCCCCAAAAGAATAAAGAAAGAAGAAGAAAACAAAACAAAGTCAAAAAACAAGGCTTTTCAATTAAATAAATGAAAACGCAGACATAAATTTTTAAAATAAAAAACATGATAGAAAAGGAAGCACCTGGTGGAGGTTTGAAGCCTTATTGGTTGAGGTGGCGGCGGAGCCGGCGGTTTCCTAGAGTGGAGGGAGGAAAGAGAGAGAGCTCAGGTGGGAGAGGTGAGGAATGTCAAACCAAAGTGAACAGAGCTTGACAGATGACTTTATTCTTTTCCAGATTCGCTAACTAAAAGAACTATATTTTTGTGCTGCTTCGCTGTTCATAATTGACAAACTAAAACTAAAGGAATTATATATATATATATATATATATATATATATATATATATATATATATATATATATATATATATATAAAACTAAGAGTGCTCATTAAAACACGGTGCACTGTGTGTGAATCCTGTGGCTTCACAATCTTTACCGCGTTCCGGTTTTGTTTTTCACGTTTCTTCTCGCGCGGTGGGTGTTCCCGCGCTTTCTTCTCGGCTGCTGAGGCTCCCTGGCGTCTTTTCATCGACTTTTGTCTGGTGCATATTCAGATTGAGGCGGTTTGGCTGGTGCTAGGCGCGCGAGAAGATGTCAGCCGATGGGTAATCACCTGCATCGACTGGGATGGCTTCATTGAAGCTGTCATCTTGGTCTGTGGCGGGCCTTCTCAATTCTATCACTAGAAAGCAAAAAATAAATTGATTTAAAGCTAAGGAATTGATTGTTGCCTTAATTTAATTTTTATTTCGGTTATTGATTTATATGCATGTTTTATATTATGTGGAAACTTGATTATTATAGTAAAATGGAACAATAATTTTATGAACTATTTAAGATGTTCTAACAATCTTAAAACAATTTATTTTTTTAATATATTTGTTATGTGTATATTTGTTATCCATGGAATAAATAATCTATCAAGAACAAATCGATTATGACTATGTTAAATTCCTTGTTGTCTGTTAAAAAAACAATTTAATTTTAAAAATTAGTTAAATTTCAGTAGTTTAATTTTAGTTGGAAAAGTAAAGTGTATATATCTTCTATTAAATTTCATGACTATGTTAAATTTCTTGTCGTTTGTTATCTGTACTTGTTGCATGGTGAAATAATATATGTTAAGTGCAATTCCATTTAACTGGAATTCTTTTGTTTAAGTTGTATATCGACTACTTTAGTTGTTAGAGACATCTCAACAACCATAAACAGTTAGTTTTTTAAAATATATATATATATATATATATATATATATATATATATATATATTTATATATAACACAAATAAAAGAGAGATTCCGAACATATATAACATAGTATAATAAATAAATAAAAATCAAT
>Ga0325414_1000160_pt1 | contig 44725 bp, 27 predicted proteins | sample PopdelMetagenome_8_FD_206183 | JGI IMG/M metagenome (GOLD analysis project Ga0325414, IMG submission 206183) | Populus deltoides microbial communities from Bellville, Georgia, United States - Leaf-PdKOR-R3 | ecosystem: Host-associated > Plants > Phyllosphere > Phylloplane/Leaf | place: USA... | reverse complement strand
TGTTCGTTCTCTTCCTTTTTGTCCTTCAAGCTAGAAAGTAGCATGTAGTTTTGGACTTTACATGGATATTCTTCTTCGGCTTTTCCCAACTTTAACGTCAAGTTATAGACGTTTTGATTTTTTTTCTTGGTCTATTATTACCGAGGGATGCCTGCCTAACAAGGATACTACGATAAGAATTTAATTGATTAACAAAACACCAATCAATATTCTTATAATCCTTTCTTCTTCTTCTTCTTCTTCTTTTTGTTGAAAAGCTAAAACAATTGCCTACAACTTTCATGGGACAATGTGCTCAAATTCTGATGTTAGCAATGATGTTTTGGCTAACCAACAATATCAATAACCAGTTAAAAATATCAAAAACCAGCCACCAAGTCAATGGTTGACCACCAACTAAATAGTTTGTCAACTAATTAATAGTTCTGAATTTTAACATATAAAAGGAGGCATTTGTCATGTATTTATTCATCTTATTTTTCAGATCAAGATCATCTTCTTGCTTTCTCTCTTTATAATGTTGAAGTTTTCTTTCATGCTATATTAATCTTTTATTTATGCATTTTCATTTCCTTTCCTATACTTAGTTAACTTATATCATAATCATGATATTATCTTGTTTATTTATGTTCTTCTTCTTCATTATGTTTAGTTAAGTTAATTATATTAAGGTGAAAAGGTTTCACTAATGGTGTTACAATAAACATAATATAAACTTAACATGGACTTTAATGTTTATATCCAAGAAAGATTGTTATTAACATGTTTTTATCTTACTAATTCTTAATATCTTGCTTCTTAAATGGTTAATCTAGATTTCTGTTGTATAACACTTGATACACAAAATGCTTGATCATTCATAGTCTTCGACCGACATCGTTGTTATGATAAGAACTTGATTTGTTGTTAATATAAGTTAGCATCATGAATACCTGACAATATTTACAAGTATGATGTTACTTAGATAAAATGATTAATATGATCATGTTAATAATTTATAATGAGCTAATAACGATAAATCATCCGATTGGAACCTCCTTTGTGTTTAGTTTCCAGTTGAGTAATAAAAAAATTTTATACTTTACTTATTTCTAATACTATTAGTGAATCCTCTAACCTTGACATATGTTTTATCATTGTTTAATCCTTACATCAATATCACATTCCAAAACTCTCTTCAACTCCTTTATTATTATTATTCTTTACAAGTTTTTTTCTTTATTTTTAATTTACCTCCCTGTGGTTCGACCCTGGTTTTACCGGGTTAATTATTACTTTGACACTCCTGTACTTGGGATAAAACATCAACTCTTTGATCGTGTCAGCATTCATCATTCAACTTCCATTAATCTATCCAAATAAACAAACTCTCATTAAATTTATATATCTGCTTTATACTGTTGAAACAAGATATTAATGAACCTTCTTTTTATATGCTCAATGTATGAAAATATAGATGATGAGGCTTTTATTGGAAGAAAATAATATTTTGTTCTAATGTTTTTTTAAGGTTAACTTCCTTAGGTTGAGATTATATATATATAAAACTTAAAACACAATGCATCTTTAACCTATGTAACGAGCTTTCGACTAATGACTCCCAGACTAGTTGGTCTTAGGGCATTTGGTGTTGTGACACCCCTACGAGATTAGTAACTCGGGTTGCAGATATTAGTATGTAGATAGTGCAATGTTTGATTTCCTTAAGCTTTCTCCTCAACCCATGTAACAAGCACTGAGCCAATAGCTCCTAAGTCAGTTGACTTTAGGGTACTAGGTGTTAAAACACCTCTTCGAGCTTAATTGCTTAAGTCAAGGAGGCTACGAAACCAAACTTATCTACTTTTTTATTTATTCAATTTTTTGTTATTAAATTTTTATTATTATTATTATTTTTTTGCAAATTATATACTATCTCTTTCCCTTAGTTGTTACCTTTAACAAAAGAACATGAATAATGTAATAATCCAATATGCAACTCACAGTCATATGTTAAAGTGTGTGTCTGAAAATGAAGGTTTAAGAATACTTGTTAAATGAGTATAAGAGCAGAATCAAGTGATAACAATACGAGAGTTTGTAAACCTGAATATTTCAAGAAGTATTCTGATAGACCTTGATAAGAATGTTTACTAAAATGCATCTCAAGAGTCAATAAAATTCTTCCTTACTCTGCCATCCTAATAACAGTTCTATCAAATGGTTTTAATAATAGCAAAAAGGTAGTTAGTTTTTTTTTCAATATCAACTACTACCTTCTCCCCCCAACCAAAACGAGACATTGTCCTCAATGTCCTAAGGTAAAAAGATAAAGTATAGAAGATATTACCTGAAACAACGCTTACTGACAAACCTGAAATACACTTAAAAAAATATAAGAAATAACAAAACACAAATATTATGCTATTAATAAAACCAAAAGACACAAGGTTTCACAAACAAAGGCTCAAATCCAATCTAAGCTTTTTACGGATTTCCATAGTTGACCAATTTATGCGACTCATGGAGGGATCAATTACATGGATGAAAGATTGTAGTTAGCCAATCAATTGTTCAGCAGTAGCAACAAAGATTATGATTTGTCGTGCCAAAGATGTTAGAAATTTCTGTTCCAAAGCTTGATCAAGAAAAGACAACAAATTATCCTAAAAACCATTAACATTTAACAAACCTATAGGTTTATAGTGAATGTGAAGTTGGGCCCAAGAGGAAATATGAAAGATCTCTTCCAATGTGCCCAAACCACTTGGTAAGGCAATGAAGGCATCAACATGGTTAAACATTGCATTCATTCGATTAGATATTATGGAGACCTGTAGTTCCTCTCCAATTGTTTTTCCAATGATGTCCTCTTTTGCTAAAGCGTTGGGGACAACCCCTAAAACTTGACTGTCTCCTAAACATACAGCTATTGACACACCCCTCATTAACCCAAGGCTACCTCCCCTATACACTAAATGAATCTTTCTCTTAGCTAGTACCTGACTAAGATGATTTTCTGATTCTAAAAACTCCTTTTCTTTCCCAAGACTGGATCCACCAAAAACATAAATATTTCTTATTTGATGACTTGAGGAACCTGTCATTTCTACATACTTCGATATCTGTTGAATGTATGGGTTGAGTCGAAATGAAGGGAAGGAAGAGAAGATTTTATAGATAAGAAATTGAAATCTAATCATACCACCTATATGTAGGCCAGCTAGAGTCTCTTTTTTTTTTTTGAAAACATGTATATGTACAAGTAGCTGTGATTGTGGCTCACATCTTCCCTTGGTTTTACGTCCAAGAATGGCTTAAACACCCTCTATAGGTCGAGGATAGACTTCCTATCCAGTTTTCTTAAAAACTGACAAACATGATCTTTTTTAGTCAGATTTCCAAGACTATGACAAGCAAGTTCTTTATGAAAATGAGGCCATAAATTATGAATTTCATGATGCATATCTCCACTATGATGAGACTTAAGAGTCAATAGAAGATTATCTAAATACTCTCTATGTTTTAAAATAAATCCCACCTTTTGATATTTTTCACAAGTTTTGCAGAATGCATGTGAGTCCTTAAACATGGTGGGCCAGTAAAATCCACTTTGTAAGATTTTTGCAGTTGTCTATCTTGATGAGAAATAACCCCCACGTGCCTCAGAATGACAAAATTTCATGACATTACTTACCTCATTGTCAAGAATGCATCTTTGATATATTTGATTAGGATAATATTTGAATAAATAAGGGTTATCGCAATAAAAGTTCTGCACGTCGCTCAAAAACTTTCTTTTGTCTTGGGTATCCAAATGAGCTGGCAAAAATCCTAAAGCAAGAAAATTATCAATATTAGTAGACTAAGATATTGAACAAAGAGAAAGTAAAGATTCATCAGGAAAGTAATCATCAATTGGTGTGATGTCAGATGTCAAATCTATTGTCAATTTTGACAAATGATCCGCAACAACATTTTCGGTGCCTTTTCAATCCTTGATTTCTTCTTGTTTGAAAGTTTCAAAGATTTCAAAATCGTGATTGACTTTCTTTGTTTGGTCATGGCATGAGGAAATGGAAGTGCTAGCGGGGAATTAGTTTTTTTTTGTTGCAATGTTCAGATTCAACCCCTTCCTTACCCTCAGAGATTAACTCACCATCTTTCTCACAAGGTTCAAGAGTGGGTTTTTCAATAACATTACCACTACGAAGAGTAGTGACTGATTTGACTTGATCCTTATGTTGGCTTTCGGAGCTACTTGCATTTGTATTGTATTGCCCATTAGGATTTTGCTGTGGTTGAAATGGAAACTTACCTTTCCCTTGAAAACTTGGAGTAGATATGAATTTTACAAGAGAATCTTTTAGATCTGCCATGGTTTGAGCATTTTGAGTATTGATTGTCTCCTGCTTTTCAATGAATACATGCAATGTTTCCTTAAGATTTCTTCTAGAAGGTGGAGCATAAGGAGGTGCATATCCATGAGAATTTTGGAATTTATGGTGTACTTGAAATGGTGGTTGTGAAGTTTGTACATTATTGTTATTACTCTTCCAACTGAAATTTGGGTAATTTCTCTAACCAGGGTTGTATGTTTGCAAGTATAGGTTATGAGTAGGCCTTTGAAAACTGTTTAAAGCATGAGCTTGTTCGTGGAGGCATTCTTTAAAAGAAGACAAAGTTGGGCAATCATTGGTTGAGTGTTCATTGGTTTCACAGATTTGACACACAATGTCTTAAACAAATTTTAATTGACCACTCTTTTTCAATTCTAGTGCCTCGACTTTTCTAGCTAAAGATGCAAATTTGGCTTGAAGATCATGATCTTCCCTAAGGTTGTACATTCCTCCATTAGATGTATAAGGTTGAGTTTTACTTGGTGCCTCACAAGTACCTGTAGTGTCCCAATTTTGAGCATTTTCAGCTAGCAAGTCTAGGTACTCCATTACTTCATTGAGGTCTTTATCTTTAAAAGTTCCATTGCACATCAATTCCACCATTTGTCTATCTTTAGGCGTTAACCCTTCCTAAAAATGTGAAACCAATCTCCATGTTTCAAAACCATGATAAGGGCAAGTATTAAGCAAGTCTCGATACCTATCCTAACATTGGTAAAATGTTTCTCCTGGTTTTTGAGTGAAAGTGATGATTTGCCTTTTGAAAGAGTTTATTCTGTGAGAAGGGAAAAACTTCTTTAAAAACTATTATTGCATTTCATCCCAAGCACGAATGGATCCTGACCTAAGATTTTGTAGCCATATTTTAGCTTTATCTTTTAATGAAAAAGGAAAAAGCTTTAATTTGATGGTGTTCATGATACAATTTAAGTCATTATAAGTGTTACAAACTTCTTCAAATTCTCTCACATGCAAGTACAAATTTTGTAGATCTAAGCCATGAAAATAAGGTAAAAAGTTGAATAATGCCTGACTTAAAATTATAATGAGATACATCAGGGGGGATAACTATGCATAATGATGCACTTGTTCTTGTTGGATTCATGTGATCTCTAAGTGTTCTAACACAATTATTCTCATTATTCTTATTATGAAGTGACTGATTATCCTCTTCGGTCATATTTTCTGAAATGATGAGGATACCCTGCAAAGTCTACAATTTAATGTACGTGACCAAATTCTCATGCACGTGTAGGAAGAGAATAAAACAAAGAAGAAAAAAAAAAGAAACAAAACAAAATAAACAAAGTTAGATACAAGAAAAGTGAAAAGAAAAAATAAAATAAATATTATAATTTATACAGGAATTTACCTCCCCGGCAATGACACCAAAAACTTAACACGATTAACGGATTGATGTCTTCTCCCAATGTAGGAGTGTCAAAGTAATAAATAAACTGGCAAGACCGGGGTTGAACCACAGAGAGGTTAACTGTATAAACTACAAATAAAGAAATAGATAATAATAGAAAAGGAGTTGAAGAGAGCTTTGAGATGTGATATTGATGTAAGGATTTAAACAAATATAAAACAATTGTCAAGGTTAGAGGATCTACTAATGGTATTTCAAATAAGTATAATATAATTTTTATTATTCAACTAGAAACCACACATAAAGAAGGTTCCAATTGGATTATAATTTATTAACATGATTATATTAATTATCTTATTTGAGTAATTCCAATACTTGTAAATATTGTCAGGTATTCATGGTGATAACTTATGTTAACAACAAATCAAATTCCTTTCATAACAAAGGTGTCGGTTATACCATATAGTTGGGCTATGAAAGTGTCAAGTATTTGTTGTACCAAGGGTTGTTCAACACAAATCTAGATTAACCATTTAACAAGCAAGGTATTAAGAGTGAGTAAGATAATAAATACAAAACATGTTAGTATCAAACATTAAAGTCCATGTTGAGTTTATACTATACTTATTCTTACACCATTAGTGTAACCTTTTCACTTTGACATAATAAACTCAGCTGAACATTATAAATAAGAGAAACATAGATTAACAATATAAGAACATAATTATATAAGTATAGTAAAAGAAATGAAAAGCATAAACAAGAGATTGAGGAAAATATAACATATAATAAAACTTGAACATTACAAAATACAAAGAAAGAGAGCAAGAGCAAGATCTTGATTTGAACAATCAAGATGCCTAAATGCATGGCAAATGCCTCCTTTTATAGGTCAAAATTCAGAACTATTGATTTGATAACTAATTGTTGAGTGGGTGGCCACATCTTGATTTTGTGACAATCCTTATCTTCTTGCCTGAACCAAACGTCATTGCTAACATCAGAATTTGAATAGATAGTCTTTATAAAAGTTCTAGGAAATTGCTTAGCTTTCCAATAAAATAAGAATCGGCACATTTGAACTTCTAGAACGCGAGATATGGTCTAAAAATTGAACAGTGTCTAAGCTGTAGGACAAATTCTGACTTCTTCGTTGTTGCTACCATTTGAACTCGAAAATGACACTTTTAAATCTTAGACTCTTTATGAAAGTTTTAGACCTATGTTTTAGCTTTCCATATATACAAATCAGACCTAAATCCAAGTTCTACAACTCCAGTTATGATCCAATAACCGGATGGTGTTTCAGTTTGAACTGAACCAGCATCTCTTTTCTAAGCTTAATAGATGTCAATTGGAATCTTGGAAAGTTTAATAAGTCAAATAGGGGTTTAATTGCATAAAATTTAAAGTCCGGTGAGCAAATAAGGACTTAATTGAACATTTTTTTAGCCAAAGATCAACAAGCAAAACACGCGCTACTTCAGGGACTACAATCTGGATAAATCAGGGGTCAAATAAAAAAAAATAGAAGTTTAGTGGTCATTTGGGGGTCTAATTGAACAAATCAGAGACCAAGGATTAATTTGTAAAAGACGCTAAAAATTAGGGGTGATAAATGAATCTGGCAGAGACGCAATTGCATGAAATTAGAAAGTTAGAGGGAAATTACGAGTAAAATAGAACGAAATCAGAAGAATATGGATTAAATTGAAAATTAATAGATCCTAAATAAAAAAAACCCTAATATGTAGGAATTAGTCAAAACAACGTAGTTCAAGGTACTTCGTCTTCTTCTTCTTCTATTTTAGTTTTCAGTTGATCGGATGGAAACTTTTAGGCGATTGAATATGACGTTTTCAATCACCTCAAAGGCTGCAACCACCACCATTTAATTCAGAAACACCCCCTCTAAAACCCCATGTCTTTAAAATAAAACATTTACATCCAATATTCTTCATTAATCTCCATTTACATCCAATATTCTTCATTAATCTCCACAACATCTTATCTCTGGTAAACTAGCATTACAATTTCAGTCATCACACTATTTGAGCGGGCACTTTCAAATGTTTGAATGTGGTGCGACAAACCTTTAAATCAAGAAAGAATGGATCTGATTGAAAGGTATGCACCCCCTTTACTAAGTTAAAATGGTCTTAGGCAACGTTGACGTTGGAGTTGCTCTGGCGAAGCTACTAAAATAACCAACCCAGTCAGCCTGGATAGGGACAACCATTTGCAGAAAACCACCTAACTTTTTTGTGTGCTCCGCCTTAGAAACCCCAGAAGGTTCCCATCAAAGGTTTAAAACCCTTCTATTTAGATCCAAAGGTAGAAAACACTTCACCTTGGTCTCCAAGTTTCCTACTAAACCAGCTAGGTTTTAGTCTATTAGAACCCCAACAACCCATCTAGAATACCTAAATCCGCTTATAAAATAAGGAATCTAGGAGCATCAAAGAAGGGAGAAAAGAAAAGAGAAAATGGGGAGAAAAGAAAAGAGAAAAGAGAGAAGAAGAAAAAAACTTTGGTTAAGGTGCAAGGATTCCATCTAGAAGGATTTGGAAGCTTCAAACTTGTCTAGAGATGCCTAAAAATAAAAAAGAAGGAAGGCAATACCAAGAATCGATTCAGATTTAGGAATTTCTAAGCTAAGAAGATATATACATTCAAACCTTGAAAGTGGAGTCCATGAGGCCTGCTAGATCATTTTCTTGTGTTCAATATGAAGTTTTGAATGTCTTGATATACTATTGATTACTTCTTCTTTTTTTTGTTATATTGCATGGCACTTTGATTTAATGGATGCCAGAAGCGGCACCAAAGAGGGAGGGCACCTTCTATTGATGAAAAGATAACCTCTACTTCTAGGTTTGGTTTTCTAGGTTTTAGTAGATTCATTCGTTAAATCTTGCCTTAGGTGCTAATTTTATAACTCATTTGGTTTAAATTCCAGTTTACACAAGTTCGTCTATCACTGTTAGCAAGTAATCTATGAATTTTTCGCACCAATAACAGGTTTTAGTGGATTTTAATCCTAGAATTTTAGTTTTGAACTGAAATCCATTTTAGCAAAAATCATGTTGATTTGTTAACCATTGAAGCAAATGAATCCCTGATTCTTACTTTGTATATGAATGTGAACGAAACCATCCCTTTTGTTTTGTTAGAGATCTAGTCTGGATTGAGAGTTGTGTTTTACAAAATGGAGATAAATGTTCTTCAAATTTTTTTTTAATCTTTAGTGCATTTGATCCGTTTTGATTGAAAGTTTGTTCAGTTTTTATGTTTTTGTAACATTTGATATGTCTTGGTTTTGGTTTCTTCTATTGGTTTGTTTTTTAGTAGACTTAGTCGGGTGAACCCTACCGAGTCAACTCGGTCAAGTCCGTCGAATCGGATCAACCCGGTCGGGTTGACCTAGCTGGATATAAAATATATAAAATATAAAATAATAAAAATAAATGAAAATAAAAAAAATCAAATTTTTCGTTAGGCTTTGTTTGGATGTTTTTATTGAAATTTAGATTTAAAGATATGTTTGGGAAAACCTCTTTTACTTTTTTAGGGTGGTTTTTGTTCTAAAAAGCCTACAAATATATAAAAAAAGTCTTTTGTGTGTTGCATATGGCCAAATCTCTAAAAAATATAAAAACTCATATCGTTTATATTTCCATACAAAAATTCAAAATACGTATTTTCAAGAATTTTGGGATTTAATAATCAGTTTACTAAATCCATGAGAATTTGACCAATATTTCAACAACTAAAATTTTAATTCATGAGAATTAATGGTTAATATTCTGGTATAGAACATTGGACCTACAAGTGAGGCTGGTATTTGAATATTAGAAGTTGACCATAAAATTCTTATAGTTATTCTAAATATTCACAAATTTTAATTGGAAGGATTTTTCATTGTAATAGACGAGAGTTAATTAGGCTTGAGAAAAAAAAAAGAATGATCTAGATCAAATGAAATTTAATTGAATATATGCCAAATTCAGCCAGAAAAGGTTCCATAGTTTATTTTTGCCTTTCAAAAAGGAAAACATCTTGCTTATGTTGCATTAAGCTTGTTCATTTATTGGTAAAGATGAGATGATTTAATGACATGAAAATGACTTATGGTGCACATTCAGGCCATGATTTTTCTTCTATTTGTAAAGGTTGACACCTTTTAGTGCAAATAAGTTGTTTCTTACCATAAAAGACTTTTTAAGGTACGCAATGTAGGCTATGACTCATGACTATAAAAGAATGGATAATCATGCGACTCAAATGATGTTAACCGGGTTAAAAGACACAGTATCACTTGTTTCATGTAGAGATCTTTTCCTAGCTTTTCTATTTTGTTTATTGATCTCATTATGATATTTATTCTCCATGTTTTTTTTTTCATTTGACATTTGTCTTTCAAATAAAAAACTTTTTAGATCTCTCTATCTCTCTCTCTCTCTCTCTCTCTCACCTCACCCCTTTTGATATTTTGTATTTAATTAGAGACTTTGGAGAGCTTTTTTATTTTGTCTATTTTATTTTTCTCTCTTTTGTGATATTTATGCCGCCTTTGACAGTTTGTGCTTGGAGAATTTCAAAATTTGACTTTAGTGTATAGGTGATCCTAGTCAAGGGCTATTATAAAAATAAATCATTTACGACTTAAACTGGGATAAAAAGGGATAATTTTTAGAAATGTGAAAGGTTTATTCAAGATGGCCTTTCTTTATCTCAAATTCAAACTTGCTTTTGTTGATAAGTATTAGCCTTTTTTATACTAATTAGAACAACCAAATGGTTAACCTTAGAGAAGATGCGGTAGGACAAGTAGAACCATAAACCAAATGCACACCATTTATCACCATTTATGTCATCAAATCATTCAACTTTATTTTGAACACAATTTTATTATTTCAAGCAAGATTTTTCCTTTTTATGAAGCTTGAGAAGGATTTTTTTTGGTTATGATATGGATAAGCTGAAGCTTTGTTTCCATATATTTATCAGGGGTGTATAAGGACCTTTTTTGGTTTTCAGAAAGCTGGGATTGCTTATTAGTACTTAAAAGTGCATTTTTATCAAGGTTTTATATCATCATATTGCACTTAAAGTATCATTAAATTCCATAACTTAAGCATGTTTTATAATAGCAAGTACGATAATATAAGATATCTTTAATTTATGGTAAATGTTCATTTCAAATGCAGACATGTTTCACAATTCAAAGGATTGATTGATTTATTTAACTATTGAAATTAAAAAGACAAAGAGAGGGCTAAGCTTAAAGAAGAGATGCTGGTTCAATTCAAACTAGAACACCATTCTGTTATTGGATCATAACTGGAGTTGTAGAACTTTTATTTTGGTCTGGTTTATATGGATGGAAAACTAAGACATAGGCTTAAAACTTTCATGAAGAGTCCAAATTTAAAATGGTTGTTTTCAAGTTCAAATTGTAGCAACAAAATAGAAGTTGGAATCTGTCCTACAGCCCAGACACTGTTCAGTATTTAGCCCATAACTCGAGTTTTAGAAATCCAAATGAGCTCATTCTTCTTTTGTTGGAAAGCTGAGACAAATGCCCAGAACATTCATGAAGATTATCTATTCAAATTATGATGTTAGCAATGACGTTTTGTTCAGACAAGAAGATAATAGTTGTCACCAAGTCAAGAGGTGGCCACCCACTCAATAATTAGTTATCAAATCAATAGTTCCGAATTTTAGCCTATAAAAAGAGGCATTTGCCATACATTTAGACATCTTAGTGTTTAGATCAAGATCACTCTCTTTCTTTGTATTTTGTAATGTTCAAGTTTTATTTTATGTTATATTAATCTCTTGTTTATGCTTTTCATTTCCTTTACTATACTTAGTTAACTTGTATCATGTTTATGTTCTTATATTGTTTATTTATGTTTTTTTTCTTCATTATGTTTAGCTAATTAATTTTGTCAAGGTGAAAATGGTACATTAAATGTGTAAGAATAAGTATAATATAAACTCAACATGGACTTTAATGTTTGATATTAACATGTTTAGTATTTGTTATCTTACTCACTATTAATACCTTGTTTGTTAAATGGTTAATCTAGATTTATGTTGTACAACCCTTGGTACAACAAATACTTAACACTTTCATAGCCTACTATATGGTATAACCGACACTTGTACTATGAAAGGAACTTGATTTGTTATTAACATAAGTTACACTATGAATACATGACCACATTTACAAGTATTGACATTACTCAAATAAGATAATTAATATAATCATGTTAATAATTTATAATCCAATTGGAACCTCCTTTATGTGTGGTTTCCAGTTGAGTATTAAAAAGAGTTTATACTATACTTATTTGAAATACCATTAGTGGATCCTCTAACCTTGACAATTGTTTTATTTTTATTTAATCCTTACATCAATATCACATCTCAAAAGTTCTCTTCAACTCCTTTTCATTTGTTGTTTATAATTTTATATAGTTCACCTCCTTGTGGTTCGACCCCTGTCTTGTCGGGTTATTTATTACTTCGACACTCCTGTATTTGAGATAAGACATCAATCTTTTGATCGTGTCAAGTTTTTGATGCCATTGCCGGGAGGTAAGTTAATTTATAAATTATATATTTTAGTTTATTTTTCTTTTCATTTTTATTGTTTTTCTAATTTTTTTTCTTTGTTTCTTCTTTTTCTTTTTCTTTCCTTCTGCACTTGCATGAAAGTTTGATCACACACATTAAGTGGTAAACTTTGTAGGAAATCTTCATCCTCTTTAGAAAACATGGTTGAAGAGGATAATCAGTCGCTTCATAATGAGAATAATGAGAATAGTCGAGTTAGAACACTTAGAGACCACATGAATCTAACAAGAATAAGTGCACCACCATGTATAGTTTTCTCTCTTGATGTATCCCACTTTAATTTTAAGCGAGACATTATTCAACTTTTACCTATTTTCATGGTTTAGAATTAGAAAATTCATACTTGCATTTAAGAGAATTTGAAGAAGTTTGTAACACTTATAATGACTTAAATTGTAGCATGAACACCATCAGATTAAAGTTTTTTCCTTTTTAATTAAAAGATAAAGCTAAAACATGGCTATAAAATTTGAGGTCAGGATCCATTCATGCTTGAGATGAAATGCAACAACAATTTTTAAAGAAGTTTTTCCCTTCTCATAGAACAAACTCTTTTAAAAGACAAATCACTACATTCACTCAAAAGCCAGGAGAAACATTTTACCAGTGTTGGGATAGGTATAAAGACTTGCTTAATACATGTCCTCATCATGGTTTTGAAGCATGGAGATTGGTTTCACACTTTTATGAAGGGTTAACACCTAAAGATAGGCAAATGGTGGAATTGATGTGCAATGAAACTTTTGAAGATAAAGACCCTGATGAAGCAATGTAGTACCTAGACTTGTTAGCTGAAAATGCTTAAAATTAGGACACTACAGGTACTTGTAAGGGACTAGGTAAAACTCAACCTCATACATCTAGTGGAGGTATGTACAACCTTAGGGAAGATCATGACCTCCAAGCTAAATTTGCATCTTTAGCTAGAAAAGTCGAGGCACTAGAATTGAAAAGGAGTGGTTAATTTAAATCTGTTTAAGAAATTGTATGTCAAATCTATGAAACTAATGAATATTCAACCAATAATTGTCCAACTTTGCCTTCTTTCAATGAATGTCTCCATGAACAAGCCAATGCTTTAAACTATTTCCAAAGGCCAAATCAGAATCCATACTCACAAACGTATAACCCTGATTGGAGAAATCACCCAAATTTCAGTTGGAAGAGTGGTAACAATAATGCACAAACTTCACAGCCACCATTTCAAGCACACCATAATTTTCAAAATTCCCATGGATATGCACCTCCTTATACTCCCCCTTCTAGAAGAAATCTTGAGGAAACATTGCATGCATTCATTGAAAAGCAAAAGACAATCAACACTCAAAATGCTTAAACTACGGCAGATTTGAAAGATACTCTTGCAAAGTTCAAATATGCTCTCAATTTTTAGGAGAAAGGTAAGTTTCCATCTCAACCACAATAAAATCTCAAAGGGCAATACAATTCAAGTGCGAGTAGCTCCGGAAGCCAACACATGGATCAAGTCTAATAAGTCACTACTCTCTGCAGTGGTAAGGTTATTGAAAAACCTATTCTTGAACCTTGTAAGAAAGATGATGAGTTAATCTCTGAGGGTAAGGAAAGGGTTGAACATGAACATTGTAAAGAAAAGACTGATTCCCCACCAATACTTCTATTTCCTCATGCCATGACCAAACAAAGGAAAGTCAATCACAATTCTGAAATCTTTGAAACTTTCAAGCAGGTAAGGATCAATATACCTTTGTTAGATGCTATGAAACAGTTACCTTTTTATGCTAAAATTTTTAAAGACTTGTGCACTGTGAAGAGAAAACTGAATGTGAAAAAGAAAGCCTTTTTAGCCGAACAAGTGTTATTCTTCAAAACAATAATGCTTTGAAATATAAAGACCCTGGTTGTCCTATAATTTCATGCTTTATTAGAGACATAAAAATGAAAAAGCTTTACTTTATCTTGGAGCTAGTGTGAATTTACTTTCATATTCAATTTTTCAAAGTCTCAATCTAGGTGAGTTAAAACCAACTTCTATAACTCTTTTACTTGCTGATAGATATGTAAAAGTATATAAAGGAATAGTTGAAGATGTGTTAGTACAAGTTGATAAATTCATTTATCATATGGAATTTATTGTTTTTGGATACACAACCTGTTGAAGCATGTAATTTAATTCCTATTATTTTAGGATGTCCATTTCTTGCGACTTCTAATGCATTGATTAATTGTAGGAATGGAGTGATGAAGTTATCTTTTGGAAACATGACTTTGGAGATGAATGTTTTTAACATTTACAAGCAACCTAAAGATGATAATGATTTACAGGAAGTAGACTTTATTGAAAAATTAGTTTATGATCAATTTGAAACTACTTCCAGTGAAATTGAGTTTAATGAATCTGAATATTTATAAATGGTTTATTTTCAGGAAGAATCAAAGGCAAATAGTTGGAGACCAAAAACTGAAGAATTGCCACCACGATCAATTGAGTCCATACCTTCAAGTGTTTAACCACCAAAACTTGATTTGAAGCCATTACCATTTAATCTCAAATATTTATTTTTGGGAGAAAATGAAACTTTTCTGGTAATAATTTCCTCCAAACTCAATGCTCATCAAGAAGGTAAGTTATTACAGACTCTAAAAATGCACAAAAATGCATTAGGATGGACCATAGCTGACATAAAAGGAATTAGTCCTTTGATTTGCACACACATGATTTATTTGGAGAAAAATGCTAAACCCTCTAGAGAAATGCAACAAAGGCTTAATCATAATATGAAAAAAGTAGTGAGGAACAAAGTCATTAAGCTTCTAGATAATGGAATCATTTATCCTATTTCTGACAGCAAATGGGTAAGTCATACCCAAGTTGTACCTAAAAAGTCTGGAGTCACTGTGATAACAAATGAGAAAAATGAGTTAATTCCAGCTAGGACTATTACTGGTTGGCGCATGTGCATTGACTATAGAAAACTTAATTCAATTACTAGAAAAAATCAAATCCTAGAAAGAGTTACAGGTTATGAATTTTATTATTTCCTAGATGACTATTCAGGTTTCAATCAAATTGAAATTGCATTGGAAGATTAAGAGAAAAATACTTTCACATGTCCATTTGGTACTTTTGCATATTAAAGGATGCCTTTTGGATTATGTAATGCACCAACCATATTTCAAATATGCATGCTTGGCATATTTAGTGATATGGTTGAATGTTTTCTTGAGATTTTTATGGATGATTTTTCTGTTTTTTGTGATTCATTTGATGATTGTTTAACTAACTTGGAAAATGTTTTGAATAGATGTGAAGAGAAGAATCTTGTGCTGAATTGGGAAAAATGTCATTTTATGATAACAAACGACATTGTACTTGGTCACATTATTTCATCAACATGAATTGAGGTTGACAAATCTAAAATCGAGTTAATTGCCAACTTGCTAACACCAAAATCTGTTAAAGATGTTAGATCATTCTTAGGACATGCTAGTTTTTATAGAAGGTTTATCAACGATTTTAGTGTAATATCTAAGCCATTGAGTAACCTTCTAACAAAGGATAATATTTTTGAATGGACTAAACATTGTGAAGAAACCTTTGTTAAACTTAAAAACTTGCTTACTTCTGCTCCTATCATTCAACCTCCTGATTGGTCATTGCCTTTTGAAATAATGTGTGATGCTAGTGATTATGTCATGGGTGTTGTCGTGGGACAAAGAAAAGATAAGAAACCTTATGTGATTTACTATGCAAGTCAAACTTTAAATAGTGCTCAAATGAATTATACTACCACTAAAAAAGAATTCCTTGCAGTAGTATTTGCATGTGAAAAATTCAGATCTTATCTTGTTGGCTCACCTGTTATTGTTTTTAGTGATCATGCAGTATTGAAATATCTTCTTTTTAATAAGGATTCTAAGGCTAGATTGGTGCGGTGGATTTTGTTACTTTAAGAATTTGATATCACAATCAAAGACAAGAAAGACACCAAAAATGTTGTTGCGGATCATTTGTCAAGATTGACAATAGATTCCACATCTGACTTCACACAAATCAATGATTACTTTCTTGATGAATCTTTACTTTCTATTTCTACAATGCCTTGGTTTGCTAATATTGTTAATTTTCTTGCAACAAGAGATTTGCCAGCTCATTGGAGTACCCAAGACAAAAGAAAGTTTTTGAGTAAAAATCTTTTATTGGGATAACCCTTACTTATTCAAATATTGTCCTGATCAAATATTTTAAAGATACATTCTCAATAATGAGGCAAGTAGTGCCATTAAATTTTATCATTTTGAGGCATGTGGGGGTTATTTCTCATCAAATAAGACGACTGCAAAAATCTTATAATATGGATTTTATTGGCCCACCATGTTTAAGGACATACATGCATTTTGCAAAACTTGTGAAAATTATCAAAAGTTAGGATCTATTTCAAAACATCACATGATGCCTTTAAATCCTATTCTTGTGATTGAAATCTTTGATTGTTGGGGTATAGATTTCATGGGTTCATTTCCTCCATCATTTGGTTTTGTGAACATATTAATTGCAGTGGATTATGTTTCAAAATGGATAGAGGCAATTCCAAGTCGAAACAGTGATCAAGTTTTTGAAATAAAATATTTTGAGTCGCTTTGGAATCCCTCGGGCCATGATAAGTGATGTGGAACACATTTCTACAACAAGCCATTTGAGTCTTTAATGAAGAAATATGGAATCACACACAAAGTTGCCACCTTTTATCACCCTCAGACAAATGGACAAGTAAAGCTTACTAATAGGGAGATCAAACAAATCTTAGAAAAAACAGTGAACCCTAATCGGAAGGACTGGTCTTTAAGACTTAATGATACACTTTGGGCTTATTGAACTACTTTTAAAACATCATTAGGTATGTCACCTTATAGGCTGGTTTATAGAAAACCTTGTCACTTGCTTGTGGAACTTGAACATAAAGCTTATTGGGCTATTAAAGCTTTCAATTCAAACCTTGATAATGCTAGCTAGCTGCATAAGTTACAAATAAATGAGCTTGAGGAAATAAGAAATGATGCATATGAGAATTCAAAAATTTATAAAGCAAGAATCAAAGAGTTTTATGACAAGAGAATCTTGTTAAAAACATTTGATGTTGGTCAAAACGTTTTGCTTTATAATTCTCGACTCCATTTATTTCCTGGAAAGCTAAAATCAAGATGGAGTAGTCCATTTATTGTAAAACATGTGTATCCTTATGGGGCCTTTGATATTGAGAATCCAAAGAATGACGATGTTTTTAAGGTGAATGAACATCGTTTGAAAGCTTACTTTGATAATTTTCCTAGTGAAAATGAATCCACTGGTTTGAATGATCCTGTATATAGGTTGATTATTTTGTTTTTATCACATTATTTTTGTGTTTCTTTTTGGTGTGACTCTTGTTTTGCAAGTCTTTCTCCAACCCCGATCAAATGGCGGATAACGGTATTCCGTGACTCTTATGTCGTTTCTTTCAGTTTCTCATGATAACTGATATCTGTGTATATGTTTATTCAATTCCTTATTCCTTCTCTTTTCTTTGCATCACTTTCCCATTTCTCATCTAAAAAAATGGACACCACTCTTGAAAAATTGAAAAGTATTTTCATGTTTTGCCTTAAAATGCGATTGCAAAAATTTACCGTGCTAGGTGTGAAAGATTAAGGTTGTTAATGAACCATGGAATTCCTGAAGATATTCATTAGATGATTGAAGCAAAGGTCTGATTATCAAGCGAGTCTTCAAATTCTTTTATTTCATACATGCCTGGGACAGGTAAAAGCACTTCTACAAATAAATATCGTACAAAACGACTGAAAGTTTGTCACCGATGTGCCAGATAAACTTGTAATGCATAATGTCATTCTTTAGGAATGATATCTATAAACTGTGAAGATAAAGTACAATTAATTAAGGATATCTGAGTAAGGAGTCTTTAGATAATCTTCTATTAACTCTCAAACGCATCCCAGTGGAGATGTGCATCGTGGAATTCATGATTTATGGCCCTATTTTCATATAAAACATGACTGACTTAGTTTTGGGAATCTGACTAAAAAAGACCTTGTTTGTTAGTTATTAAGAAAACTAGATGGAAAGCTTATCCCCGACCCATAGAGGGCATTTAACCCGTTCTTGGACATAAAACCAAGGGAAGATGTGAGCCACAATCACAACTACTTGTACATACACATGTTTTGAAAAACAAAAGAGAGAGAGAGAGAGAGAGAGAGAGAGAGAGAGAGTAAGACTTCAGCTGACTTACATATAGGTGGTATGATTACATTTTCAATTTCTCATCTATAAAATCTTCTCTTCCTTCTCTTCATTTCTACTTAACCCATTCATTCAATAGATATAGAAGTGTATAGAAATGGCAGGTTCCTCAAGTCATTACATAAAAAATATTTGTGTTTTTGGTGGATCTAGTCCTGGGAAAGAAAAAGAGTTTTTAGAATCAGCAAATCATCTTGGTCGGGTACTAGCTAAAAGAAGGATTAATTTAGTGTATGGGGGAGGCAGCCTTGGGTTAATAGGGAGTGTGTCAATAGCTGCATTTTTAGGAGGTAGTCAAGTTTTGGGTATCATTCCCAAAGCTTTAGCTAAAGTGGATATCATCGGAAAAATAGTTGGAGAGGAACTACAGGTCTCCACAATGTCTAAACGAATGAATGCAATGTTTAATCATGCTAACGCCTTCAATGCCTTACCAGGTGATCTTGGCACATTAAAAGAGATATTTTATATTTCCTCTTGGGCCTAACTGAACATTCATTAGAAACCTATAGGTTTGCTCAATGTTAATGGTTTTTATGATAATTTGTTATCTTTTCTTGATCATGCTGTGGAACAAAATTTTCTAACATCTTCGGCACGACAAATCATAATCTCTACTACTACTGCTGAGCAATTGATTGATCAATTGCAATCTTTCATCCCTGTAATTCATTCTTCCATGAGTCGAATAGTCTGGTTAAACAAGGAAAGTCGTAAAAAGCTGAGATTGGATTTGAGCCTTAGTTTGTAAAAAATTGTGTCTTTTGGTTTTATTAATAACATAATATTTTTCTATTTTGTTATCGCTTATATTTGTTTAAATCTGTTTTAGGTTTGTCAGTAGTCGCTGCTTTAGGAGATGTCTTCTATACTCTACTTTTTCTACCTTAGAACATTAAGGACAATATCTCATTTTGGTTGGGGGCAGAGGGTAGTAGTCGTAAGTTAAAAATAAAACTAACTTTTTGTTGTTATTAAAACCATTTGACAAAACTGTTATTGTTAGGATGACAGAGTAAGGAGAAATTTTATTGACTCTTGAAACGCATCTTAGTATACATTCTTATCAAGGTCTATCATAACACTTCTTGAAATATCTAGGTTTACAAAATCTCGCATTGTTATCACTTGAGTTTGCTCATATACTCATTTAACAAGTATTTTTAAATCTTCATTTTCACACACATACTTTAACATATGATTGTGGGTTGCACATTGGATTATTACAATAATTATGTTATTTTGTTAAAAGTAACAACTAAAGGAAAGGGATAAGATATAATTTGTAAAAATAAATAAATAAATATAATATTGATGATAATAAAAACATAGATAAGTTTGGTTTCATAGCCTCCCTAACCCAAGCAATTAAGCCTGAAAAGGTGTTTTAACACCTGATACCCTAAAGTCAACTGACTTGGGAGCTATTGGCCCAGTGCTTGTTACATAGATTAAGGAGAAAAACTTAAGAGAATTAAACATTGAATTATCTACGTATCAGTATTTGTAACCCGAGTTACTAGGCTCATAGGTGTGTCTCAACACCTAATTCCCTATAACCAACTGATTTGGGAGTCATTAGCCTAAAGCTCGTTACATGGGTTAAAGATGCATTATGTTTTAAGTTATATATATATATAAAGAACAAAAAATAAGAAAAAATAAGAAAAGAAAAGAAAAGGATAATAAATCTCAACCCAAGGAAGTTAACCTTAGAAAAACATTAGAATAAAAAATTATATTTTCATCCAAGCAAAGCCCCATAACTATGTATGGATATATTGAGCACAAAAATAAGGTTTATTAATATCGTGTTTAAGAAGTATGAAGCAGATAAATAAATCTAATGAGAGTTTGTTTATTTGGATAGATTAATGGAAGTTGAATGATGAATGCCTTGCTTTTTGGATTTTATACATTGTTTTTTTACTTTAACACTTTAATTACTAGAGACCAGTAATAAGCTGGTTGGGGTGTGATTAGTACTTAAAAGTGTATTTTTATCAAGGTTTAATATCATCATATTGCACTTAAAGTATCATTAAATTCCCTAACTTAAGCATGTTTTGTAATAGCAAGTACGATAATATAAGATATCTTTAATTTATGATAAATGCTCATTTCAAATGTAGGCATGTTTCATAATTCAAAGTATTGATTGATTTCTTTAACTATTGAAATTGAGAAGACAAAGAGAGGGTTAAGCTTAAAGAAGAGATGCAAGTTTAATTCAAACTGGAACACCATTCGGTTATTGGATCATAACTGGAGTTGTAGAACTTTTATTTAGGTCTGGTTTATATGGATGAAAAGCTAAGACATATGCCTAAAACTTTCATGAAGATTCTAAGATTCAAAATGCCCGTTTTCAAGTTTAAATTGTAGCAACAAAAGAGAAGTTGAAATCCATCCTACAGCCCAGACATTGTTTAGTGTTCAATCCATATCTCGAGTTTTAGAAGTTCAAATGAGCTCATTCTTGTTTTGTTGGAAAGATGAGACAAATGCCCAGAACTTTAATGGAGATTATCAGTTCAAATTATGATGTTAGCAATGACGTTTTGTTCAAACAAGAAGATAATGGTTGTCACCAAGTCAGGAGGTGGCTACCCACTCAATAATTAGTTATCAAATCAATAGTTTTGAATTGTAGCCTATAAAAGGAGGCATTTGCCATACATTTAGGCATCTTGGTTTTCAAATCAAGATCACTCTCTTTCTTTGTATTTTGTAATATTCAAGTTTTATTTTATGTTATATTAATCTCTTGTTTATGCTTTTCATTTCCTTTACTATACTTAGTTAACTTATATCATGTTTATGGTCTTATATTGTTTATTTATGTTTTTCTTCTTCATTATGTTTAGCTAAGTTAATTTTGTCAGGGTGAAAAGGGTACACTAATGGTGTAAGAATAAATATAATATAAACTCAACATGGACTTTAATGTTTGATACTAACATGTTTTGTATTTGTTATCTTACTCACTTTTAATACATTGCTTGTTAAATGATTAATCTAGATTTGTGTTGTACAACAATTGATATAACAAATACTTGGCACTTTTATAGCTTACTGTATGGTATAACCGACACTGGTGTTACGAAAGGAACTTGATTTGTTGTTAACATAAGTTACACCATGAATACCTGATTACATTTACAAGTATTGACATTACTTAAATAAGATAATTAATATAATTATGTTAAAAATTTATAATCCGATTGGAACCTCATTTGTGTGTGGTTTCCAGTTGAGTAATAAAAAGAGTTCATACTATACTTATTTGAAATACCATTAGGTGATCCTCTAACCTTGACAATTATTTTATCCTTATTTAATCCTTATATCAATATCACATCTCAAAAGTTCTCTTCAACTCCTTTTCATTTGTTGTTTATAATTTTATATAGTTCACCTCCCTGTGGTTCAATCCTGGTCTTGCCGGGTTATTTATTACTTCGATACTCCTGCACTTGGAATAAGACATCAATCTTTTGATCGTGTCAATTGCCCCCTAACATTTGAATGATTTATTTTGGAGAATGACTAAATTTTAGATATTTTTTTATTTTACTTATCCGGTCATGGATGTAAATAAAATATCAATATACTTTCATAAGAACATCTCAAAATCTTGAAGCAACAATAAGACATTGCAAATATATTTTATTAAAAATGCAGTGCAGATTCCAAAACATGTGGAAAACAAAATACAAAAATTGTGGTCTCAAAGACCTTGTTCAAAAAACTCAAATGTTGCAGCATCTATCTTATCTTCACATCAGATCTCCCATCTCTAACATTTAAGGCTTTTAAAATTGACTCATTTACACTCTAGCATTGGTGATAAGACTAGGGTGTTATAGCTTTCATCAAATGCAATTAAATAGAGGAGCTTTTTCCAAAAAGCATAGCAATTGTCAATGATGTGTCCAACTACCAAAATGATTTCAAAGGTTTGATCAAGACTTGTATCATTTTTGGCATTGTGGTACAAGCTAAATGTTAGGAATTGAATATGTTTCAATAGGACCTTGACTATGACTAAAAGTCGCCTCTCCAGCTAGGACAATCTCCAAAAGGCTTGTGGGTTTTGCAAACTCTTTTTTAGAACTTTCCATTTCCTTCTGGTAATTCATCCGTAATTATATTCTTTCTTTATGTTCTATCTTCACTTTCCAAGTCTTGTATTGTGAATTCTCAGAGAGATTGGACCTTTGACGATGAACCTATTGGTAGTTTTTTCTTAAATGCAATGCAAAATACAATGTATAAAAATTCCAATTGATTATGCATGTATGCTATTTTTTAAAGTTTTTATTTGTTGTTTTACTATTATAAGGATGGACTAGACCAAAGTTTTTTGGAAAGTTCTCTTTCAGGACTCCAAACCCATAAGAACTTTGGCCGACTTGGAGAAAAATGTACTGCCTCATCATATTGGCCTTTTTCGACCTAGTTTTAGCAATGTATTCCACCAACTCACACTTCCTATAATGATCAATGGAGATCTAATAAAATCACATTATAAGATAAAGACATATAACATGGCATTTTATTGTTTGTCCTATGAAAGGGCCATCTAATATTTTCAAAATATAAAGTGGAATGGTAAAATAAAAATATAAAAATTATTTAAGGGCAAAATCCTTAAGAAGAAAAGTTGTTAAGGGTATTAGGGCAAAAGGAATTAAAATTGACGATATAAAAAAAGCCTGAGGTATTTATAATAAATTATATATTTTATTCACGTGTTGATGGTCGATAAAAAAATACATAATTGTATGCGAGGAACACTGAATACAAATGCACCCCTATTGAGTTCTTCTCTTACGACTACGACGAGGCTTTGAAGGTGATGGGACTACTCGAAGACAATGATCATAAACCTTTTCAGTCCGTTCAAAGAACTCCGGCACGGTCAATACAAAATTCGGTGTAGAGGCAACAAACAACCCTAAAGCATGGTAGCAAAATTTTGAAAACTTGGTGACTTCGGGACAACACTTGTTGGGAATGCGTTTGTTCTTGAATATTGCTGCCAAGGTTGCGTTACTACAAGATGGAAATTTTGTTGCTAGAGGCTTTTCACATCCATCCAAAACCTTAAAATACCCCGGAACTGGTTCGGGATACTTTGACGGGTTCCAAAAAGCATTTGTGTGTTTTGGAGAATTTAGCATTACTCCAACTGCGAAGAGCGTGGCCACAAAAATGAAAAGCTTATTTCCACCAGCCATGATAATGGACGTCAGATATGGATAAATGTTTTAAATATATTTTATAAAATGAGGATCATGTAAGGTTAATATATAGACCTAGAGGGGAGGTTGGAATTTTCAATGATTCGTAACATTTTTTCAGTTTTTATTATATATTCATTTAATTATTCATTGAATGAAGTTAAAATATATATTTATTCAATGTGAGTTTGTAACAACACACTGTTACTGAATCTCTTAAGTTAACTCCCCTATAAAATTTTTGTTGGATGCTAACTCACTTTATTTTACTTTCAAATAAAGTTTCATTGGCTCGGGTTTCTTTATTCATGTTTTTTTATTTTTTATGTCTTTTTATTTTTCAGATAATATTGATCTTATCAGTCAATATACGAATTTTTAAGACATGTCAGATGATTTAACATAATTTAAAGGCATAGTAGAAATCTTATTGAAATATATAATAGAATAGTAAAGTTTATAAAAAGTATTATGTAAAGGCAAAATCCAGAATAAAAATAATAATTAAAGGTACATAAGCAAAAGGTGCCAACAACCGTTAATATGTAAATGAAATTCCAGATTAGGTATAACCATCATAAATTCTTGCTTTATATAAAAGGTTATTGTTATTAATATATATTGGTTGTGTTAAGGGGATAAGTTTTGTTGTATATGATTCATACATCTTTGAGAGCAATACAAGACATGGAAAACCAGCTCGAAACCAAAGACATAGACCAAAAACCTAAATTAATGCAAAGGAATAGACGTTTTTTACATATGGTTCCCTCCTTACGTACATATGTAAACAAAATCTCTTTTTTTTTTTGTCTTTATAAATACATCATACAAACACAACTTGTATAAAATTTAACAAGAAAAAAAATCAAAGATAAACTAGAATAATTTCATTGAGATATTATAAAATTATAGAAACAATCCAAAAGACTAATTGCTATTTAAAAAGAAGTTAAACTAAAAATTTTAAAATAAAAGAGAGGATATTAATTAAAAATTAAACTTAAAAAATAGTTAAAAAAAATCATGTGTTGCTTGGCTTAGTACGTCAAGCTCGTGCATTAGGCCTGAAAAAAAAAACTCAGGGGTGCCTAAGACTCGAAGTCCAGGGAAACACTTCCAGTTTTGTTATTTTTTTTCAAAAAATAAAAGTGTGGATGACACATCGTCCATGCAAGATGTTTTTAAAAATCTAACATCATAATAGTCTTTGAAAAATTCCATATGTGAGGCTTGCAAACGATAGAAATTATCAACATATGAAACTATGCTAATTGAAATTTTGAGGATGAAATTGAAAGAAATAAAGTTTGATAATGGAATTGATAAAACGAATCAGTGACGAAAAAAGAAAAAAAAGTTATGAACAGTGGTGCAAATAGTTAAAAGAGTATTAATAAACAATGTTTTCTATAATTTGTTTTGCATAGGAAAACAATGATGTGTTTTAGTTTATTAAAATAGACATTTTTTATATTTATTTTATATATTTTATTATGTTCAATTTTTTTAATATTTTATGAGAAATGGATTAGTTTATAATGTTATAAATACATCAAAGTTTAAGGCTATCTTGTTTATAGGTTTACTAAACAATTTAAACGAGTCAAGCTAGACACAAGCCTAACCAATGATCAAGCCTAATAAATTTAAATAAGTCGAGTTTGAGTCTTATATTATAAGCTCGTCAAAAACATGAGTCTACTACTGAAGATTTTAAATAAAATGAAGATTGACTTATATTATTAAAAAAATCTTAATAGGCACCCATTAGTAGCACCCTATTAATATTATTTCATTTCATGCAAGTAAAGCTTCTTCTTTTTTTTACTGCTACCGTTGTTTCTTGTCAATGAATCACAAGTACAAAAAGAATAGAAAGGATTTCTTTGTTGGCATAGTTGAAAAGGATGTTGCACTCCCATGTCTTTTGGTGAGGAATTGCATGACAATGTATCAGAGTATGGTGACATTGTGTTTGGTTTCCAATCTGGTAAGCAGAAGTTTCCTGGTTTTGGTTTGGCCCACAACTGAGTAAAGCGAAGTATTTTTTTTGGAGCTTTCTTATTAGAAGACCAATCTCTTCCACCATAACCTTGACATCATGCACATAGAAAAAAACATGTTTGAGAACATTTTCAACACCGTCATGAATGTGAAAGGGAAGACAAACGACAACATCAAGGCTAAAATGGATATAGCATTGTTCTGTAACCGTAAAAATATGGAGTTGGTTTTTTATGGTTCACAGATCGCAAAGCCTAGAGCAAGCTTCGTGTTAGAGAAAAATACACAACTACTAGTCTACCAATGTCTTAAGAGTCTGTGTTTTTCCGATGGATATGCCTCGGACATATCAAGGTTGGTTAATCTAAAGGAATACAAATTGTATGGAATGAAGAGTCATGACTGCCACGTGTTTATATAAATACTCATTCCATTAGCTTATTGTGATTTGTTGCCAAAGAGGATATAGGATGCACTCACGGAGATCAGTAATTTCTTTAGAGATATATGCTTTGGTAAGTTGCAGACACATCACATTGAGAGGTTTGAAATGAATATCATTGAGACAATATACAAACTTGAGATGATATTCCCTCCATCATTTTTTGACTTGATGGGGCTTCTACCCATACATATACCGTATGAGGTAAAAGTTGGAGGACCAGTTCAGTATAGATGGATGTATCCATTCGAGAGGTTAGATATTACAAATGCAATATAATTCATAAATTATTTTCATTATTTTCCTTAATTGAAAATATTTGTTTAATTCCATACAGGTACTTGTTCAATCTTAAAAAAAAGGTCAAGAACAAGGCACATGTTGAGGCTTCGATATGTGAGGCCTATATTGTTGAGGAGATCTCAACATTTATCTCGTACTATTTCAAACCTCATTTGAGAACGAGAATCAATCACGTTCCATGGCATGATGATGGTGGTGAAGTGCTTTCTAGTGAAAACTTGTCAATATTCTCCAATCCTAGAAGACTCACATCTAAAAATGCCGTAAGGTGAAGATATTTGTTTAAAATAGAATTCAAACAAACACACAATTATGTTCCTTTAACTATGATGAGCTGATACCTTTTATTTAGTAAGTATATGTACTACTTAAACTTTGTTAAAAATGTATTATTTATATATTGTAATATCATAAACTCAAATAATTTTGAAAACCTTGTAGGCAACATCGACAATATTTATTGTCTAATAACTCACAACTGACCGAATCTCAAATCTTTCGATTACAAGATGAACAATTTGCCACATGGTTCAAAACACATGTAAGTACTATCACAAACTCATTATCTCTTGCAAGTTACTGTATTTCATTACAGAATTCTTGTTTACTGTTTATTGTTGTACTTGATATACAAGGTTTATCAAATGGGAAGGAGTGCTACTGTTTCATTGTCTTTACTAAGCCTGGGTCCTGAAAGAAAAGTTAAGTGCTACAACAAGTATTTTGTCAATGGGTATGTGTTTCATATTGAAGAATACGGGCATGAAAGAAAGACATGTAACAACAGTGTTTGTGTTAAGGGATCGATTTGTAGTGAGTTTGAAGTTGACTAATACGGTAAATTAAAAGAGGTCGTCAAATTGCAATATCATACCTAGCATAATAAAGTGTTTTTTATTCAAATATTATTGGTATGACACCAATGACAGGGGAATCAGAGTAGATCCTCACTATGTTTTCGTCAAAATTAACTCAAAAGTTAGACTCCACAATGCAAACGATGTCTTTTTTCTTGCAAAGCAATGCCAACAAGTTTATTACACATACACCCCTTTCTTTAAAAAGAATCGATTAAGAGTTGATTGGTTATCTGTTTTAAAAACAAAACTCAGGGGTCGTGTAGAGGTTGTTCAGGATGAGAACGAAGACACAAGTGTGTGAGATGATGTCTTTCAAGTTAGTTAGTTGATTGAACCATATTGAGTTGCTTCATTAATTGACTTAGAAGAAAATTCAAATTTTCATGTCTTCGATGATAGTCTTGTTGATGATGACGCAGAGAAGTTGAATGTTGTTTTGAGTTAGAGCGAACAAGCACAAGTCTATGAAGATAATGATGATATCCACATTGAAGATTGCAATGGAGTTGATGACAATTCAATTAAAGAAGAAGAAAATTCTGACTAACTATCAGAACACGAAAGTGTAAATGAATATCTAATATTATTGATGAAATTTTATACCAAGAAATATGTATTTTATCACTGTTGTTATTGAGTTGTGTGGACAGTTTTAAATTTAAGTATTTATAGGGAAGATAAAAGGCAATACAGGCACAATCTGTCATGAACTGTGCACATCGCCGATGGAAATACAAACAGATTAAGTTCATCGGTATTTTCTAGAGGCGATTGGAATTGTTCACGTCCACATTATCGATGGAAATACAGACGGATTGCGTCTGTCGGTATTTTCCAGTAGCCATGGAAACTATTCACGTCCACATTGCCAATGGAAATATGTATAGATTGCGTCCGTCAATATTTTCCAGAAGCGATGGGAACTGTTCACTACCTTGTTGGAGAAGAAAATTAAAGTCATCTGCAATTACTGATGGATTTACCAACAAATTATGAATTTCAATGCATAGGCAATTAATGCATTTCTGACCGTGTGTACTCATCTGCAATTACTGAGGAAATTACCAATGGACTGTGAAAATTCTGGAGGGTTTTTTAGAAATTTTAGTGCAAAATAAAAAATTCAAAGTGAATTCACCGATGGAATCACCAACGAAGAAATTAAAAATAATATTATTTAATAGTCCATTGGAAAAATCGCAGTATAAATCCCACCGAGAGCCCCTTCAGTTTATTTTTTTCTCCCCTTCGCTTCTTCCGTTTCAATCCAAAATCTCTCTAGTTTTTGTGCTTTTAATCTTCATCTGGTTCTATCTTCATCTTCAAAATTTAAAAGGTATATATTGTAATTCAATTTACTAAATGATTTTCAATTTTTCATCTTTTCTTTGTTTTATAAACAATATTTTTTTGCATTTTGTGTTTTTTTGTATTGTACGTAGATAAAGTCCAGAAATAAACAATATTAAGGTAAGCATTTTTCATTCCTAAAGTCTATAGTTTTTTTTTTTTTAATTTGTTGTCTATTTTATTGTTTTTATTGCTATAATAATTGATTATTTTGTTGAATTTTAATTGTTATTATTGAATTTTAATAGAGAGTTTGACTGTTAACACGCTATTAAGGTAAGCATTTTTCATTCCTAAAGTCTATAGTTTTTTTTTTATTTGTTGTCTATTTTATTGTTTTTTTTGCTATAATAATTGATTATTTTATTGAATTTTAATTGTTATTATTGAATTTTAATAGAGTGTTTGATTGTTTTCATGAATTTTAATTGTTATTGTTAAGTTTATATAGATGTTAGTTGAATATATAGAATTAAATTTTATTTTTTCCCTTTATTTTATAGTTAGAAACACTTTATTATCATTTTGAAAATGTGATGAAATTGAAAATTATGAAATTTATGGTATAAATAAAATAAAATAAAATAAACTGGTTTGTGGCATATATATTGTCAATATTTGCAAGTTTGAAAAATTTAGGTAGTCTCCAGTATAGGGGAAGTGCCGCCGAATTTTTTTAAAATAATTAAATTTGATTATGTAATTATTTGTTCAATTTGTGTAGAATGAAATCAATAGCATGTCGTTAGCATATAGTCGTAGCTAGTTCTTCTAGCAGCGAGGATGATGTGTTCTTAGGTGCCGATCAATAAGAGGCACTTACACCGACTCGCAACTCTGCCTTTTCCAATGCGGTTTCACAGCGTAGAGGTGGTGTGCCTTCACAACGGGGTCAATTCACCCGCAAGTATGAGGCACATTGGAAAGACGACCTTTCAATGTAAGTTTGTTTTGATTTTAGTTTTTTTTATTTATAACATAATTTGTGAACAACTAATTAATACACAATCCATAAAATATTTATAGAAGTAGCATAGTTTAGAGAGTTACAAATAATATATGTGACTTGTAAGTCATATGTGTCATATATGACTTTCTTAAATTGTAAAATGGCCTCAAAAAATCTCAATGAGGAGAGGGGAGGGATAAAAAAAGAGAGAAATAAACAAGTAAACCTTGAAGGCACACTGAAGCTCTATTGACAACACCATCAATATTATCGAAAAGATCCCAATAAGACAAATCCAATGACACCAAGGAAAGTCACTAATGAAGATTAAAATGGACCATATAAGTTGCCCGAAAGTGGCTAGGGCTCACTTTTCTTATATGACCCACTTTTATCACCATTGATGACCTTTATTACTGTCATTGTATTCACCTCATCAAGATCATTCCTATTGTACTTGTGATATCATCATCAAAGTTTTAGTGTGCCTTTGAGGTCTTTTTCTTCTTTTATTTCTTTGTTTTTTCTCTCTCCTCGTAATTTGTGAACAAATAGGAGAGAGAATAGGTACATCAAAACTCTAATGATGACACCATCAGTATCATTAGAAAGATCTTGATGAAACAAATCTAACAACGCTAAAAAATATCACCAATGATGACCGGAGTGGGCCAACAAGCTCTCTAAAGATAAATGATCCCCTGCCACCTTTGCATAGTTTATGTGGCCCACTCAGTCTCTATTAGTGATCTTCCTTACTGTCATTATATTTGTCTTATCGTGAACTTTCTGATAATATCGATGGTGTCGTAAATAGAGCTTTGGTGTGCCTCCAAAATTTATTTTTATTTTATTTTCTTTCTTTTCCCCCCCTCCTATTTCCTCTCTCCTTATTCTATTTTATTACATGTGATTTAACAATTTAAAAAAGTTGAATATGACACATGCGACTCGCTAGTCACAAATGCCATCCATGATTGTTTTAATTGAATTACTTTCGTAAACATTTTCTAGACTGTGTTATTTTTTTAACTAAACAAAATTAAGGGATATTTTTGGGCAAACCCGGTACTTTATGACATGCATGAAACATATTGATGAGGTTGATTTCTTTGTACTTCACTTTGAACACATCCCAAAGCATGTATCCAAACATTAGCATGTGTTTTGACTCTGTTCACTCACACCACTCTCCCAGGACAAATATTATCTATGTATTTTATGTGGTACAACCCCATTCAGGGAAGAAAACACTATGAGAATTGAATTGTCCTAGTTAGTGAGTCAGGCCGAAAGCTAGCCAACAAGAACACTCATCATGTAAAGGACCACTATGCTAAAAATCTTGATGGTTTAATGATATTATTTGTCCTATTTTTTGTCATACTTCGAAGTGAAAAAAAAAAGACAACTACTACACAATCATGAAGCAACAATCATATAGATGCATATAAATAGGAAACAAATTTCCCAAACTAGCATAGTGGGAAAATAATTCTCACTCTAGCACATAAACAATGGTCATACATGTACTACATGTGCACCTATAGGTCATGCATATAGTACATGCACAACCATCCGGTTAATTAATGTCAAGGTCGTCTCCTATTTTTTTCTTCTTCCCATACTCATTTCTATCTTCCACTGCTTTTTCTTCCTCCTGCGCCACTCTCAACTCAAACAACCTTATCTTCATCATAAAAAAAAAGCATCCATATCTCATCTCCACAATATGCCTCACCTTTCGGTCTCTCTTTCCATCGCCGCTTCTCTTTAGATATCACCCGTGACAACCAAAAATTTCTCTCCCAATCATTGTCACTGACACCACCACCACCACCCATAAGCTACCCATTTAACCAATAGAGGTATATTCATATTTCCCCATATTAATTTGTTATTATACTTGATTAATTTATGAATTTTTAGTATAAATATTTTAGGGTTTAGGTTAGTGTTTTTATTGATTTTTTCTAATTAAAGATTAATTAGATATAAAATTTGTTAAGTGAATGTGTATATTGTCTTATTTAGTAAGAAAAATTAATGAAATATGTTGTGTTGATTATGTAAGTGTTAGGATTTTAGGGTTTAAGTTAGGGTTTTTATTGATTTTGCCTTATTGAAAATTAATTAAAAATAATTTAAGTAAGTGTGTATATTGTCTTATTTAGTAAGAAAAATTGATAAATTATGTTTTGATAATTATGTTAGTGTTAGGGTTTTAGGGTTTTAGGGTTTAGTTTATGATTTTTGTTAATTTTGAATTTTTTTTAATCTAACTTGAATGATTTGTTATATTGACAAATTAGTATTATGTTTTGTTATGATTTTCACAGAACATGTCTTCTATAATGGGAATTTTATATTATTATAGTGGTAAAATCATTGATAATGATAATGGTATCATTTATCATGAAGGAAGTACCAAGTTATATTGCTTGAGATTAAACAGTTCATTTGATAAATTTAAAAATTTAATGTGCTAAGGAATTGGATGGAATTTCGTTGAATTTTATGTTGACATTACTTGGAGGATGTTGGGTGTGGGTCATCTGACTCGTTATGTCGGTGTGCCTATTACTAGTAATATGAGTTTTAATGCAATAGATAAGTTGATCACTGTAAATATGTTGCAAATACTAGAGCTCTACTTGAGTAGAAAACCTAAATTAGGAAACTCTTAGAGTTTAGAGTTGATTCGAGTCCCAAGTTACAATAAAAAAAACCACAAAATCATAACATGCAGCAGGTCCATCTAGGATAGTTGGTGATGCATTGAACTTAACATTGGTTCAAAACATGGTGCATATGGAACCTCAATTGGGTATGGTAATAGCTCCATATTGTTATAATGAATCTGAACCGAGTGATGATGAAGATATTGTCATATCGATTATGTAGTTGAGGATAATGAGAAAGGTGAGCCAATAAACCAAACAATGAGACCCCTTGTTTCAAAATTTGAATATGCTAGTAAGTCTACTCATATAATGAGTTTTGATTGGGTTTTGAGTCTTAGGAATTTAGGCTTAAGTACTAAGATGGAGGTTGGATAAATGTTTTGAAATAAGGCTGATTTAACCAATATAGTTACGTGGTGGCATATAAAAAATTCACTTCAATACAAAGTGTAATGTTTAGTGCAACTACAACGTAAGCATGAACCATCATGTCAATGGTATTTAAATGGGGTATATCACAATAATTATGATTCATTTGAGATTTTAAAATTAAAAGAGCCCCACATATGTAATAATCCAATGGTTATGCAACCCCACCATTGGATTGACTCTGATTTTATTGCTAATATGATGTTGACCATTGTCAAAGCTAAAATAAGTATTAAACTTACAACCATTCAAGCAACTATCTATAAAGATATTTTGTATGATATATTGTATAAAAAATCTTGGTTGGCTAAACAAAAAATATTGGAGAGATTGTTTAGATCATATGAAGAGTTTTTTCAAATATTGCCTAGGCTACTATTAGCTTTGAAAGAATCAAATTTTGGTATAATTATTGAGTGGAATCATAAGATGGTTGATGGTGATACAATAGTATTTGGGAGAGTATGCTAGGCATTTAGACCTTCAATTCAAGGGTTTCAATATTGTCATCCACTAATAAGTATTGATGGCACTCACTTATATGGAAAGTACAAGGCAAAAATCTTGTTTGTAAATGCTTATGACTTAAATAATTGGTTTAGATTTGATTCACCGACATGTCATGGGTAGATGTATTGGTTTATGTTTAATTTCAAATAAACATGCGGCAATTAAGAATATTATGTCACAGATATGAACTAAGCCAGATGGGTACTATCATTATTTTTCTCACCACTTTGTAAGTAACTTCAATAAAAGATTTAAAAATATGGCATTGGAAAAACTATTAGATAAGATGTGTCAAGAGCGTTCGAGATGAGAATTTGATATCATGTATATGATTTGAATGACAGGAATGATCAAATTAAAGAATAGCATGAGATTGAATTAAAATAGAGATGGGCATTATCATATGATGGTGGTTATCGTTATGGAATTATGACCACTAATTTTTTAGATATTTTTAATAATGTCATGAAAAGTGTTCATGGTTTGTTTGTAACGGCTATAAGGCAAATTAACTTTTTAGGACTAATCAATATTTTTTTGATTGAAGATCTATAGTTGATGATTGTATTAGTCATGGTGTATTGTGGCCTCCGCAAGTGCTTCCTAGACTTATTGTTGATGCATCAAAATCAAGATCACATGATTTGAGTATAATTAATATCCTAGATGGCATTTTTCATGTTGAAACCGCCCAGTAATTGGTGGTAAAAGAGAGGTTCAACAACGGTTTCATTTAATCAAAGAACGTGTGCATGTGATAAATGACAGTTATATCATCGATCATGTCCACATCTTATTGCATGTTGTACATTGTGGTATTTTGACTTTGAAGATTTTGTTAACCCTTTATTTTCTAACATCATATATAGAAATTCATATGGTTTTTATTTTGAACCTTATGATATTCCATCATGACTTAATTATACTAGGCCACGAGTTGAAGGGTGTCTAACTAGATGAAGAGTTGAAAGGAGTCAATGTAAATCCACTCGTCTGCATAATGAGATGGATGCTAGAGAGGGACATACACAAAAAAGATGTGGGTTATGTGGTGTACCTAGTCATACTAGAAAAACATGTTAAAGTGGATAACTTATGTGAAGACTATTGTTTTAAACTGAGATTTTTATTTCATATCTTTATGTTATGTTTTTATTTTTATCCTTTTATTCTATATTCTTTTTCATATCTTTATGTTATGTTTTTATTTTTATCCTTTTATTCTATATTCTTTAACATTTTTTTCATAGGTACACGTCATAATACGAACTAGGGGAGGTGGATCTATAACAGGATATTGTGGCATGTGAGAGGACGAGTCCTTATTATTTTCAGGTCCTAATGATTTATTGGTATTGCGATTGTAGTACAAGCATCAGTCCTAGGATATTTGGGCTTGATGACTAAGTTAATTTTTAATATATAACATGGTCACATGATAAATTATAAATGTAATTGAATACTTATTTTCATATTTTTATGAAAATCTCAGGGTGTTGCGATTAAACCTTGTCATCATGCCCCGATAGGCCTAGATGATCGTGTTCAACCTTATGCCATTGAAGCTGAATTTTTCAAGATCAATTATCTATGAGGCATAAATATTGATCACAACTTGATTGCAGCATTAGTTGAGCTGTGGAGGCAAGAGATCTATAAATTCCATTTTCATGTTGGAGAGATGAAACTGACATTATAAGATGTTGTCATTCTAGTCAACCTTCTTGTAGATGGAATTCATGGAATTCCTATTATAGCCCCCACATCTTTCAATAAAGATGATTTATGTCTTTGTCTATTGGGACGGGTGCCTTTCTCTAAAGGATATAAAAGGGAATATATTAGGTTAACATTGTTGAAGGAGAGTTTTGAGACCCCATTAGAGGGTGTTATAAAGATTGTATTATATTATTATGCTAGCGCATATATAATGCATATGTTTCAAGCCACGATCTTCAGTAGTTTGACAAGGAATGTAGTTCTATGTTACTTTGTTGTCATTCATAACCACAGTTAGGACTCAACAATGCTTGCATATCTATATCACTAGCTTTCCCACGCATACATATTAGACAGGAAACAAATCAATGAATGTTTATTGTTTCTATAGGTATAATTTGATATTATATTCTATTAAATGGAGTTAATTTAAATATTTACTAATTATTTTTATTGTAAATATGAAGTTATGGTAGTGGGAGCATCTTCACATATATTGTCTTGATATTTGGAGAAATCAGATGCTCGACATGATTACGGGAAGACTACTCTCAATTGAAGCTCGATAATAATAATTATGAATGAATTATTAAATTTTATTTCTATAATTGTTTTTTCTAAATCAACTATCTTGAACAAGTTAGTTGGGTTGGGGAGAGGATTAGGCATTTTACACAAAATCTCATCCATGTTCACGAGTTCTATCGAGATGAGTTGGATTTACATGAGCCTTACCAGGTATGTGTGAACTTAATTGTTTATTTTCTTATTTAACTTTATGTTTTAGTGTGAATGCTTTTAATAAATATGTTTTATGGTTTCATACATGATATGCACATCGTACGTTGATGATTTGATTGGAAGAGCATCTCCATTATCCATTAAAGGAAGTGATTTATGTCTATCAGTGGTCTCGATGCACTGTTTTACCATAGTTGAGGTGCATTGTCCTAATTAAGTAATGTGTCAGTTTGGATTGCATCAACACATACCTGATGATGTTAACACACTTAATGACCTGCTTGTTGTTAATCATCAAGGTAAAGAAGAAGATGATTAGTCGATGGTTCATGCATAATATATCAATTTTTAGCATGCTAGGAGAGATCACATATTTACAGAGATGTATCCGCCTATTGAGTTAGATATCTACATGTCTGAGTACATGAACATAATAAGGTAATTCATAATGCCACCATAAGAGTGTGTTACGAGACATCCACGTGACACTCCACATCAACTAACATGTAATCTAGATAATTATGAGTCTCGTGCATCGAGATATAATATATTGGTATGTATGGAATAGTTTTTTTAAAATGTAATAATGTTCTTATTTATATCTTAAAAATGATAATATAATTGTTTCTAATATATTAGATGAATTTTTGAATACGTGAGGGTTAGAAAGCTATGACCGCAGTTTGTGATGCTACTGACAATGTTGTGCGCGATGCTTTCAATACTTGGTTCTCATCGTGTTGTTCTTCACTTGATGAGGTTAGGGAGGCTCAATGTTTGGACAATGCACTAGAGGAGAATGACCATGTTTATCATGTACAATGATGACATGCTCGTGGATCTGATGGTACAGGCTCATCGACAAGTTAATTTGTTAGATGTTTAACTAAATAATTTAATTAATTTATAATTGAATTGATATTCTTTATTGTAATGAATTATTTTGGTGTTGAGATTTTAATTTTTTTTCATTATAAATATACATGCTATAGAAATTAGGTGATTCTAGTGGTTGTTGGTTATTGTCTATTATTGTTGTTTTTATGATTCTGTGAAATGTTGGCTTAAACTATTGTTGTTATTTATTACTAGGTGTAACTATGTTTTTGCCATATAGACAACTGAGATAGTTGAGACGGAGAGCATCTAGTATTTTAATAAATCGTGTATTTTTTATATGTGCGACTAGTGATTATACATATAGGACATGCGCCACCACTATTTATGTGTTATAGTGAGAATTATATTCCTAGCTAGGAAATAAATTTTTTCACTATATTAATGTGAGAAAATACTAAAAAAAAATTGAGGGAGGTAGAGAAGAAGATGTCTTTATGTGTTTAACCTATCATTTCAAGACTTCTGTCGTCTCTTAACAGACAACAACATGGTCAAATGAAGAGATAGTCTTATAGAATATTTCAAGTATTATTCTCCCTAGAGAGGTACTTGAAAACCGCTAAAACGGTGTAAAAATGAATTTAAGTCGATGAGTACAGTTTGGTTGTAATGAATTTGTGGTTTTTAATCATTAATTGGTTAGATGCAATCCCAGACTTGTGGGTTGCAATTATAACTATATATCTCAGTTGGAGTATCTATACTATTAAATCTGAAGCAGGTGTTCAAAACTTAAATGTACTAGGTAATAGGTTGTTGATCTGATTAGCTAACTTCAAATCCTTCTCACTTTAAGATACATGATTTTCTTCTTTCTTAAAAATAATAAAGAAAAGAAGAAAAATCTTGGGGTGTTGGACTTTCTTGAATTATCATTCATCCATGTCAAGATTTGATTAAGACATATCCAGACTCTTGGATATTCTTAGGATTTGAATCAAACATGTTTCGATTTCTTAGAGACGAAATGGCATAGGATAATTAGAAGAGCAATAACTTGGTGTGATTTGAAACTAATCTCTTATATTTCATGTTCTTAATAACTAAGTTCATATTCTTGGTTAGGTCAAAAAGGAAAACAATGTCTAGATGGAACTTTTTCCTACCAAGCTATATGCCATGCCATGCCATGTTCATAAGCTTTCTTCTAACCCGCTTTTGCTTCAACGTCATAATGATGGTGCCTAAGGTTTTTCTTTTCTACTTCTCTCTCTAGCAATAATGGTATTGATTGACATTAGAACCCTTTTCTCTTTTGCTCCATCAGAACAAATGGAGAGCTTCTATGGTTATAAGATTCCACCACTAAAGATTAGCCTAAACATATAAATTTAAACTAGCTGACATTACAAGCATCAGACCAGCTAAGTTTTGCTAGCATGGATATGATATTGGTAGTGTCTTTTATCTTAAAAGCCTCAAAATATCAATTATGGTCCTTGGAGACCATGAAAAAGCCCCTTTGGCTTCTTTCTTTATATTAAAAAAGCTCCTTTTAAAATATTCTTTTGCAAAAATTGCTCTTTGATTCAATGGGGTAAAAAGTGTTCATGTCAAACATAGTTATTGAATGTTTCTTTAGCTCATGAAAATTGGTTTTGTTTTTTGAATTTTGCATCATTTTATAATATTAATCATTAATTACACGTGCGTCCCATTAAATAGCACAAGAGCAACCCCGCTTAATATGGCAGTCATAGTGCTTTTTGAAGGTGATATATGTTGCAGATGCAATTGATATCTTGACATTCACATAATCATGTTGTGGATTGAGAATTTGAATCAGCTAGTCACTGAATAAGGCATTTTGTGTTAGGTGACGGGTTGAGCATAACAAAATTGAAAAATTCATTAAACATAAAGGATTGTTTTAAATTTAACGTCTCCCTAATTGGCTCCCCTCTCGAATTTTTAGTCCGTTAGGTATAAAGTTCATAGCATCAACAATCAAACAATTAAAAGTTAATTAATCGCTCAAGGAATTATCTTAAATCACCAGAAGTTTATATATACGATTATGCAACTCTCTTCAGGAATTAGTATATACTAGTTTACAGCCTGCACTACATTACATATAGAATATTAAAAAAAAAATTGAATGTGAAAAAAAAAATTCAGTTCACTGAGAATTATTTGATATTGTTATTAAACATGATTCAGCAGTTTAACTTTGAAACTTTCCAACCTGATTTTTGTCTATCTCGAGTTTAAAATTACTTCACATTGGACTTTTCTTGACATGACCTCATCGACTTGGTAGATCAAAAAATAACCTGAATTATCGGTAAAAATTATGGTTTGACTTTAAAAATTTTCAAGATGACATATGTTTTTAATATTAAAACGGCAACGAGTTGGATTAACTAGGGCTTCATGGCTTAACCCACCAAACCCGCGACCTGGATCATGGACTCCATTGGATTTAACAACATTACTTTTAAGAACTATTTTTAACTTGTTGATATAATAAAAAAAAGTAAACACTCATGAAATTAAGCATCAATCAAATACCATGATGTTTGTTTGATACTGCAATAAATTCATAGAAAACAAACTGAAATAAATTATGGTGACCAACTCAAAATCACCCAAATGTTAAAGGATAAAATTGGAAAAACAAAGCCATAAGGATTCAATCGAAAGAAAGAAAAAAGGAAGATGGTGTAAATGTTAATATTTAGCTTTGATTAGTGAAGAGCTATTTGTGTTATTAAAGATAAATTTATTTAGATTGATAGTGTATCCAAATTAGATAAGGAATTAATCAACTTTATCTTGTAGGATATAGCATGGTTATTTTTGTAATTATATAGTTTATTTCGATAAATTATTTAGGAAGTTCAAATAGGTTTCATTAAAAGAAGATAAATACAAGTTATCCAAATATAACTGTTAGAGAAGTGTTTTATGAAACATGAATAAAAATCTGTTAAGAACGTAAAAGAAAGACTAGGAAGCTTGAAGATAATGCTTCTAAAAGGTTCTTATTCTTATCACACATATAAGTATATAAACAAGGACAATTTAAAGCATAAATAAAGAGAGAATAGCACTAGGTGGAGTGGCACTAGCAGCGGAGTAAGAGTGCCCAATCAGCTAAGGAGTCACGTAGAGTTTTGCAGCATATATTCTTGAAACACGAGTGAAGTGCAAAGAAAATGCTCAATGAGAACAATTTAAAGATTGCCAGGTGTTTTGGCAAGCTACTACGGTAGAAGACAAAACATAGTGTTTATATTGACAAGTAAAGTAGTATAGTTACAAATGATTTGCAGTAAAAAAAACATACTCTTGTAATCTTCTAAACTAGTAAAAGTTATTTATCCTGATTTTAGTTGCTCCGAAGGGTTTCTTATCTCTTGAAAAGTTCTTCATAAGGTTTTCCCTTTGTAACTAACTAACTTGTTCATTTAAGTTTTTCATACCTATATTTATTTGGTTATTGATTAGTGGTTATAAAGTGTTAACGAAGTGCTTCTTAACATATAAAGAGAAAAAAATGACTATCAAGTGGTATTAGAGCAAGGTCACTCAATTTAGAGTGAGATGTATTTTCCTTGTTCAACATGTTAACACTAACTTCACCACTATAACTTAATGGTGAGAATTATGTCTACTAGAAAGTGAGGATGAAACCTTTCTTTAAATCACTAGATGAGAAAGTCTGGCACTTAGTTAAGCATGGATGAACCATGCCTAAAACACTTTTTAGCAACTGGAGCATAGACAAATCCATTGATGGTAATTGGAATAATAAAGGCCTGAATGTTATATTCATGAAAATGTCTCTTGGTGAATTTAAAAGAATCTATATGTGTAACATAACTAAGAAAGCATGGGATATTTTTTAAGTTACTTACAAGGGAAGCAAGATAGTGAAAAATTCCAAATGTCAACCTCAAGATTTGAGGAGATAAAAATGTTGGAAGATGAATCTTTTAATGAGTTTTATGCAAAATTTAACAATACTGTAAATTCCAAGTTTAATTTATATGAAAAAAGAAATAGAGGACTTGTGAATTGTATGGAAGATTCTAAAATCCTTGCCTGAAATATTTTAGCCAAAGGTAATAACCATAAAAAGAAGCGAGGATCTAGACAATATACGTGTTGAAGAATTGGTAGGTTCCTTACAAACTTATAAATCTACATTGTCTTATCAAAAGAAAGGTAAGTCATTACACTTCAGCTATCCTGAAGCATGTTTGGAGGTTATTTTTAGACAAATCCTTATTTTGGTCAACTTGGATGCATGATGTACTACTCAAAGGTAGATCATTTTGGCATGTTAGGCTACCTTAAGTATCTTCTCTATGGCCAAATAGACATCGTTTATGTGACCTTTTGCCTTTCAGGACTCTATTATCTACTAGATTGTCTTAGGATGCAAAGGTTACATACAATATTAAGGATGGTGGTTGGGACTTTCTTTCAAGTAGTTAGGACCTCCAGTAGATAACGGATTGCATTAAATTCCACCCCGGGGTTAGCTCTCCGGGTCACTACATCTGGATAGGTCATTCTACGGGGAGGTTCACTAATGATTCAGTTTGGTAGGCACTTAGAGATTCTAGGCCCAAGAATATCCCACATCTACGATATGTATCTTATATGGTTCATATATGGAGACCCATGATCATCTATTTTTTGAGTGCTCTTTCTCGGCTTCAGTATGGAGAGAGATCTCATACAAGACTTTATTACCTTAGCCTTCTATGTCATGACACCCTTTTCTTTAGTAGGCTTCCTTTCTATTTCAGGAGAGGAAGGACTTTAAGCATATTCTAGCATTTCTAGCATGATTGTCACTCTCTATCATAATTTACCTCATATGGAATTAGAGGAATAATCATGTCTTTAGTTAGCGTTATCAATCATAGCATGATGTGGTGGAAGAGACATTCAACTTATTGAGATTAAGGCTTTTAGACATAGAATTCTGGTACTAGATATCTATAGAAATCAAATCTCTTTGGCAGTTTTAATTTCTTTATTTATTTATGTTGTTTCATTTTGATTTGATGCTAGCTTTTTGAGCTTTCTTGTAGTCTATTTGCCCTAATTTTATAAGCTTCATGACTTTTGAATCTAAATAATGGATTCATTGTATTTCTTGGGGTATGCCCATCGTATCCCTGTTCATATTTTTCTTTATATACATCTTAACTTACTCCAAAAAAAAAAGAGTTTACCTTTTGGTGGTTTGATAACTAGGATAGCTATCATGGTCAAAATACCTCTACATGACATTGAGTTAATAGTCAAGGTGTATGGAAAGATCTCAGTTATAACTTTTATCAAATCTGAAGGTGTGATCCGTAAAACATGGTCATGGCATAAAGAGTCTACCTCCTCTCAGCTCGAAACTCCTCAAATCAACCCCCTACTCCTTGTTGTTATAAAACAATTATAAGTATTATTAAACATGTTTGATAGTTTTAGTGGTAAGTGGGAACAAATGATTGATGCAATTGATAAGTTGCTAATAGATATGCAACAAGATATTATGCAAGTTAATGACAAACTTATTCAACTCTGTTTAGATGTCGAACAGGTGCATCAATATGTTGTTGGTGAAGATGAGAAATAGGGTTGATTCCAAACCAAGAGGGAGAAAATGTTGTATATACAAGGGAGAGCAATCAAGCAAACAAGCAACCAAGCCAGCAGCCTTATCAAAAAAAATTATTGTTTCTAAAATTTTACTAATTTTGTAATCATTAATGAATATTAAATATTTTATTCTGTAATAATTAAGTTATTTTGTTAGCATATGAATCTCTATGATGATACTTGATGCATGTAGTTGCATAACAATATCTGAAGCATAATAATTTTTTAACAAATTAAGAACTATTAGGATGCAACATGTGAAGTTCTTTGTTATGAACTAATTGCTTGAAACATGTTAGGAACTAATAGAATGCTATTGCATATATATTATTAATTATTTTCATGCTATATAACATTATTTTAATTATGCTTGCTACAATACTTTAATGAAGATTATATTTATAATCAAACTATCTAAACTACTTACATGTTAATTCATCGTTATTATATTTTTTTCACAAATCAATCAAAAGGGGAGATTATAAATCTCAAAATATTTGGCTTTAATTAGTGAAGGACTATTTGCATTATTAAAGATTATTTGTTTAGATTGGTAGTTTATCAAAATTATATAAAGAATTAGTCAAGTTTATCTTATAGGATTTAACCTGATTAAATTCTGTAATTATGTAGTTTGTTTGGATAAATTATTTAGGAAGTCCATATAGGTTTTATCAAAAGAAGATAAATACAAGTTATCAAAAGATAATTATCATAAAAGTGTTTTTGTAAAACACGAATAGCAGTCTATTAAAAGCGTAACAAACTAAGAAGATTAAAGATAATGTTAATCAAATGTTCTTATCATTATCACATGGATATGTATATAAGGAAGGACAATCCAGAGCATAAATAGAGCAAGAGAAACACTGTGTAGAGAAGCAATTGCAGCGGAGCAAGAGTGTCAAACCAGCTAAAGAGTTATACAGAGTTTCACAGCATATACTCTTAACACACGAGAGGAGTGTAAAGAAAATAATGATGGAGAATTATTCGCAATAGAGTTGGAGAGCTTGCAGACTCTTATGTAAATTGTTAGCAGCTGAATGTGCTATTTAGGATGATAATAGTTTGAAAATCGCCAAGTATTCTAGCAAGCTACTACGATAGTAAACAAAATGGAGTGTTTGTCTTGACAAATAAGTTAATATAGTCACAAAGGATTTGTAGTAAAAAATACTCCTCTTGTAATCTTCTAAACTAGTAAAAGTTGTATATCCTTGGTTTGGCTCCCTTTGATGGTTTTTTTATCTTTTCAAAAGTTCTTTAAAAGATTTTCTCTTCGTAACCAAATAACTTGTCCATTTAAGTTTTTCATACTTTTATTTATTTGGTTACTAATTTGTGGTTTCAAAGGATTAGTAAAGTGCATCTTAACATACAAGGAATAGAAACAGGAACGTCAAATGGAATTTAAAAAGAAAAAAGAAAAAAGGAAAAAATATGGCCCTAACACAATGGTTCAACGTTTAAACCTGACTCTTTGCCTAGTTTTGATTTAAAATTAACCAGAATGAGAGTTTTTCAATGTGATATAATAACAAAAATAAATGCTTATAAAATTGAAATATCTTAACCTAACTCCTTGCCTGGCTCCGGTTTTAAATTAACTTGCGTGAGATTTACCTCGATGTAATCCAATTGACTTGTCAAGCCTAAAGACAACCTAGATAACTGATAAATAGTGTGGTTTGTCTTTCAAAAAAAATCAAGATGAAATCTTTTATTTTAATATTGAGACGACGATATATTAGATTGGTTCAGGTTTCGTGGCTTAACCCTTCAAACCCGTGATTTGGATCATGGACTCTACTAAGTTTACTCAATGATATAATAACAAAAATAAGCACTCGTAAAATTGAACATCAACCAATTGTCAATACATTTATTTGAAACTGTAATAACCTCAAACAAAGCAAACTATAATAAATTATAAAGACTAATTCAAATTAATAAAATATTAAAAGATAAAATTAAAAAAATCTAGAAAGAAAAAAAATTAGAAAATTGAATTAAAAAAATATAAAGGAAAAAAATATATATTAACAATAAAGGAGTTTTACCCTAGTTTTCCTAATAAAAGAGATAATATGTACGGAATGAAACTATGGCCACAGAAAGTAAGATGCATAATAATTCAATTAACATGTCTTGATCATTTGTCTCAGAATCTACTCAATCATAAAATTCAAATTGAGTATTAAAGCAACGATTTTGTCTCAAACTTTATAAAATCTCATTGCCATCATGCCACGTAGATTCTAGTGCATGGTCATCAATCAAATCCAACCTC
>Ga0325414_1000158_pt1 | contig 44733 bp, 26 predicted proteins | sample PopdelMetagenome_8_FD_206183 | JGI IMG/M metagenome (GOLD analysis project Ga0325414, IMG submission 206183) | Populus deltoides microbial communities from Bellville, Georgia, United States - Leaf-PdKOR-R3 | ecosystem: Host-associated > Plants > Phyllosphere > Phylloplane/Leaf | place: USA... | reverse complement strand
TATATTTATAATAGATTTTGGAACCAAGACTGATAAACAATTAATTTTAGTAATTATAATAATTAATTTTGACCATTACCAACTTTGATTACCTGTCATAAAATTATAATTAAACCTAAACATTTTGGCTTTAAATATGATGTTTTGGAGTTGAAAAAACTGATCAGGTTTGAAGAAACTCTTCTAGAAGAAAACTTATCAGATTCATGAGTTGGAATAGATAAAAAAAAAAAAAAAAGATGTCAAAAAGTAGTTATTTATGAGCCAAAGAATTAATTATAATAAATCCAAGTTCAAGAAAAAACTAGGTTAGCAAAAAAAAACCCTTTTAAACGCGGGGCTCGTGCTCGAGTCAAGTGTGCGTTAGGGGTTAAACTCATATCATTTTGCTTAGGTTTATTTATGACCTTTCAACTTCCTGCTAAATAAACAACCTTGTTTTTTTTTTTAAAAAAAAAAGTGAAATAGAAAGTTTTGAGTTTCATAACAAACATGCCAACAAAGAACTTTTAAGATCAATATCTCATTCATCAATAATTTGTTTTAATTATGTTAATGTTCTATGTTAGAAAACTTATATAACAAAATAATTTTCAGCAAAGTTTTAAACTAAAAGTTAGTGGAACTCATTTTAAACTTTACCTTAAATGTGTCTATTAACCATGTTTTATTAAAACAAATTCCATCTTCTATATGATGTTTGATGTATTAAAAGATTTAAATTCTTCAAAGTTTGAATTTAAAAAGATAAAAAATTACTCTAACTATCTTATAATTTAGTTGTTTTTGTACCTACCCTTTATGTTATGGAAAATTACAGTTTATATTATTGGTAAATGTAAAATAGATTAAATTATAGGATGATTTATAATGTAAATTGTTATGCACGTGATAAAATTTAAAATGCAAATTGTAATTTTTAGAAACATGAATAATAAATGTAAAAACAAATCAACGTATTTTTTCCTCTAGAAAACCAAAATAGGAATCAAACCTTCCAACCATTATATATATATATATATATATATATGTTTACTTGAAGTTATTTTTTTACGATAATTTTATGGTTAGAATTTGATAAACCTCAAAAAAATAAAAAAAAAGTGAAAGGACCCATTACGGTGATTTTGTGAACAAAAAAGGCGTTACCTTACTATACTATAGATTGACCATAACAAATTTGTAGGAGTTGATGCTGTTTGTGTGAAATTGTGTTTTTTTAAAAAGTTATTTTTTTATTTTTTATTAAATTTTTAATATATTTTTTAATTTTTTTGATATAATAATATTAAAAAATATTAAAAATAAAAAATTATTATTTGAATATATTTCAATAAAAAAATAATTTAAGTATCAATTCCTTAGCGCGTCAAATTGAAATTGATGAAAATGCCATCGAGCAGTTATAACGTGCCGAGTCTTAACTTGTTGCAAAAACAACGCTACAGACAAGTATCCGTCTCCTATAAAAACACCGGACTCCTACTACTGCACACTCACAAACCGTGACAGTACTGACCAGAGGCAAAAGATCGCGGAGGAGCCGGCGATAAACCCAAAAAAGAATAATTAGGGCTTAGGGTTTCAACAAAACTGAAAACAAAATTAAGAGACAGCCATGGAGATTGTCTTCGCCAGTGCCTCGACTATTACTGACCAGAGGCAAAAGATCGAACAGTACAAACACATTCTCAGCTCTGTTATTTCTTCTAACGACATTGTTCAAGCCAAGAAATTCATCGATCACAGTAGGTTTTTGTTCACTTTTGTTTTCTTTAAATTTATGGGTTTTTTTTCTGTTTTTTTCCTAATGATTGAAAAACGACCTGTAGTGTTGTCAGACGACGTACCGTTGGTAGTGTCGAGGCAGCTATTGCAGACTTTTGCTCATGAGTTAGGGAGGTTGGAGCCGGAGACGCAAAAGGAGATTGCCCATTATACCCTTGCTCAGATTCAGCCTCGGGTTGTTTCTTTCGAAGAACAGGTTCGTTTTTACATCGTTCAATTGTTTTGTGAAGTTGATTTCTTTTTTTGCAACGTTGCTGTGCTCTGGAATTTGGATTTTTATGCTACGGTTTCATTGTTTTTCCTTTTTGAACTGTCTGGTTTCTTAATGCTTATTATTACTGATAGCACTTTTTTTAACTAGTTAATTCAATTAAAATCAGGCGTGTTCGAGTTTGGTAAGCTAGTTGTGTGCATTGTGCGTGGATAAATCATTATGTTCAAATCTTATCTTTCTACACCGCAATGGTTAGATTTGGCTGTTGTTATGAGAATGTGCTTCATTCATATTGGTTTTTTACTGCTTGAAAGCAAGATGGATTGATCGCATAATTTTCTTATTACTTTTTTTGCATAAGTCTTGCAACAAGTGCAACCCATGTGTTTAGTTGCCACCGCTGAGTTTGTGACCCTGAGGAGACTGCCGGTGATAAGCCTGCAGGAACGTCACAGCAAAAAAAAATTAAAACATTTATAGCTTCCATATAAATAAGGAGCTGCACCGCAGCTACAAAATGAGAGTTTGATAAAAACCATTTCTCAGTGATATGAAATTGATTAATTGTATGATTCACAGGTGTTAATAATTAGAGAGAAACTTGCTGAACTATATGAGTCAGAACAACAATGGTCAAAGGCAGCTCAGATGCTCAGTGGCATTGATCTAGACTCTGGAATGAGGTCTGAGAGTAAGATTCCTTATATTTAACCATAGGAGTTGTTTATCTGCTGGTTATTAAAATGCCACTATCTGACAATCTGTATTTGTTTATAATTTTTCCATCAGGGTTATTGATGATTCATTCAGATTATCAAAGTGTGTCCAAATCGCTCGCTTATATCTCGAGGTATTTGACTTTCGTATGCATGGATAGGATATGTGATGAACTCATTAATAAACAACATTTTGTCACTGGGTTCTGGGTATATTGTTTGCTTTTATGTACTTTTTTTAAAAGCGAAGGCATTTATCAAGCAAGATTGTAGGATATTTAGATGAAAATGAACACATTCATCTATCACATTTTGTTGGCCTGGATGCGTTGTACTTGCCATTATTCTGGGTTGGGGTATACCTGCTTTTATCTGCATGTGCACTTGAGTTTCTTCTAAAAGTAGAGTGAGAAGTGATTTTTTTTTTCTTTTGGTTTTAAGATTTATCCAGAGCTAGATGAAACTGAGTGTTCAAGTTCCAAAATCTGACTTTAGCTCAATGCTAGGTTGAGGGAATTATCTCTCTTATAGGTGCCATAAAACAGTTTGAAATTGCTATTGATGTTTCCTTCTGTTTATATTTGCAGGATGATGATGCAGTTAATGCAGAAGCTTTCATCAATAAAGCATCTTTTTTGGTTAGCAACAGCCAACATGAAGTGTTGAACTTGCAATACAAGGTTCAGATCGTTCTATTGTTTCTGAGGGTAATTTAATACAAGGCTGAAAAGTTTATTGTTTTGTTAAATTGTTTGCTTCTTATTTCTTGTTGTCAGGTGTGTTATGCTAGAATTTTGGATTTAAAGAGGAAGTTTTTGGAAGCAGCACTACGTTACTATGACATATCTCAAATTGAGAAGAGACAAATAGAAGATGAGTAAGTAAAACTAGGTTTTATTTATTGTGAATGTTTGGTACATTTAGTTTTTACTTTGATTCTCTGTGGAATCTTAAGAATATAGCCAAATCTGTTTTTCTAGTTTTGTTGACTCATAGAATGTTATTCAAGCGTTGAATCTATTCCTGTCTCTGCACTACCTGTGCTTGCCCACAGAACAGCATTGAATGGGATAAATTTGATGCCACATTGGCTTTGATTTTCTCTGAACTACCTTTGAATAAATTTTGGGTATGGAAACTTAATTCAGAAGACTATTGACCTCTAATTAATGTTGTACCTGGCATTTTATGCTGTGAATTATCCAACCCCATGTGAAAGTATACTGCTTGAAATATTTTTCATATTTGAATATATCAGTTTGTTTTTTTATGGTTCTTGTCATTGTCTTCAATTTTTAAAATATAAAATTTCATCTTCAACAAGAATTGTCCAGGCGACAAACTTTTCAGATATAAAATTTATCATCTGTAACAAAAAGGGTGCCCTTCTACTCTCCAGTTCCCATTTACAAATTGTTGGTGTGTTGAGGCACCGCACTGATACACAGTTGTTTACATTCTTTTGTTGTGTTCATCATAGAACCATTGATGAGGAAGCATTGGAGCAAGCTCTATCTGCTGCTGTGACATGTACTATCTTGGCTGCTGCTGGTCCTCAACGTTCACGTGTTCTTGCTACTTTGTACAAGGTAAACAATCTTAGCGTATTGTCATAATAAATCGATTTGCATTATACTTCTGGAAGATATACTAATGTATGGACATGGTCCAGGATGAACGATGCTCGAAGTTAAAAATTTATCCTATATTACAAAAGGTGCTTTCTCTCTCACACACGCACACACACTCATGCAGCATACTGCACCATTTTCTCTTTTTCAATTTTACTATTTTTCACACTCAATGCCTCAAGTTTTATTAGCAGAAACCTTGTATGAATTTACCAGGTGTATTTAGAGAGAATTTTGAGAAGACCAGAAATTGATGCATTTTCTGAGGAACTCAAAGCACATCAGGTTATAAATGTCTTTTCAACTGTTATTGATGCCACATTCACTTGATGTTATGATCTATAATTGTTGCCCTTTTGCTTTCTAAACAGAAAGCACTTTTGCCAGACAATTTCACTGTACTGGATCGTGCTATGATTGAGCACAATCTTTTGAGTGCTAGCAAACTTTACACAAATATAAGGTTGGAGATGCAATTGTCTTGGATTACCTTTTCCTTCAGGTTTCTTGTAATTTCTGTACTAATTTTTTTTTTTTTTGGTTTTCCACTTTATTTTTCTGTAGCTTTGATGAGTTGGGCACCTTGCTGGGAATTCCTCCACACAAGGTCAGTTTGTCATGATTTGCCAAGGTTCTCATGTAATTAATGTTCTACCCTTTATTCTTAAAGTGTGAGTTCTATCAATGTTTTAGTATACTGATCAAATCAGTTGTGCAGGTATCTTGTCATGCAGTTAGATCTACTGATCAAGTTGTGTGCTGTGTTTTCTTTAAATATTTCCACCTTCTCCCCCTTTGATGTTATGTTTTGAAAGTTGATGGGGAATTCAGTCTTCGTATGCATTTTCATGGGTTTTCCATTTGCTTAGCCCCATCCGTTGTCTGATGTGTCTCAGATGATAAGAGTATGCATAGTGTGCCTATTTAATCTTGTTCTACTTTTCTTTATCTTCAATGCTTTATGATACCTGCTTGTTTGAGTCTTGCTTTGAATATTGAGTCCCTGCTGGTGTTGGCTCTCTCTTTTTATTTTGCTCTTGTTTTTTCCTCAGTATATGCGTTCACAGTATATTTGTGTGACAGCTAAATTCTATTTTTTTTTTTTTTTTTTGCTTTTCAGGCAGAGAAGATAGCATCGAGAATGATTTACGAGGATAGAATGAGGGGATCGATTGACCAGGTATGAACCATGAAATTCTGATCCTGGCTCTCTAAATTTCAGACTTTTGCAATTATCAAGGATTTCATTGGATTGCATCATAATGAATTTGATATTCAGACTAGATTTAATTTTGAGGGCCACAATGGACTTGGGAACATTTTTGACCAATTACATTATAGTCGAGCTTTCATTGTGACCTGCCCATTCATTTCATCCTTTTTCTCAGCTAGTGGCAACTTGTGTTGCAACATTTAAGATAGACGCTTGTCTAGTTAGCACTGTTTTTATGTTCTTCTGGAACTGCATTGTTAACATCACCTCAAATTTAAACTTAGTCTCGGGGTTGACCTTATTTGCTTTTTTGGGCCTTGGGCTTGCCGTCGATATGTTTCTTTCTGGATATCTGTTTCCTAGCAAATTCAAGTTTGCTCTGCTGAATCCAATATACCTGCCTACACCAGGTGGAAGCAGTCATACATTTTGAAGATGACACTGTAGAGCTGCAGCAATGGGATCAACAGGTGATTCCTAGCCATGATTACAAATTTCATGGGAATTTAACCATTGCTAGATTTCTTTTCAATTTGTTTCATGCACTCGGTATTGCCCTCTGAAGCAGCTCTTATACTTTGCTTGCTGCATAATTTTGCAGATTGTTGGATTGTGTCAAGCACTGAATGATGTCCTCGATAGCATGGCAAAGAAGGGCTTGTCTATTCCTGTCTGATCTGTTTCTTTTTTTTCTTTTTTTTTTTTTATAATGGCCAGTTACAAGATTAAGATGGATTACTTAGCTTATATGTGCTCAAAAGCAGAGAAGCCAATTTTCCATGGGTTTCTCATTATTTTTGTGAAGCTAAAATACTTTGGAAGTTTTATCTGCTTGTTTATCGTGTCAATAATCAATATTTTATTGAGCAGCACAACTTACAGCAATTTGGTCATTTATTGTTAATGTTAATTTATTTTTTCCCATCGTACCTTTTCTTGCCAGAGGTATACTGGCTTGTTGGTTACCTGTCTCTGCTTCACCCACACTCGAAACATTGCGCCACAGTGACTTCACTCTTTTTGGTCTCTTAAGATTTTTCTACTCAGATTATTGATTTTTTTTTTTTAATTTTAACCTGCTGTAATGTGTTGATATAGAATTAGATTTGCTGATTTGTTTGGATTTCTTTTCTATGGAGTTACTATGATGTTAAAATATCATCTTAATATTGGGTTGATGTATTGAGTTGATGCTCAATTTTGTAAAAAATAATTCATTTTATTGTTTGTGAAAAATTGAAAATGCAGGGACTAAAATTGACAGAGGTAAAAATACATTTTTTTTTCCCCTTCCTTGTAACTGCTTATAGTGCATTTTTTAAAACTTTTTGCTAATATAATTTTTTTCTCTTTTTCCCCCTCCCTTTAGTTTAAACTTCTATGTTTTAGTCTAGAATTTCAACTTTGTTTATGATTCAGTTCTTGAATTTGATAAATAAAAGAGTTGTAAAAAAGAAGAAGAAAAAAGAAGTTGTAAAAAGAAGAAGAAAAAGTGGAGGATAGAGAAAGTGATTGATTGACTAAATTTTATTAGTAAAAAATGTAAATTTGATATTAATTTGTTTTATTTTTAACGAGAAGAGTTATTATTATGTTTTTCACTTTTTACATTTTTTCAAAAGTAGATTAAGATTGAGAAAAAAAAATGGAGGTTGAGAAAATAAAAATAGCTTGATTTTGTATGTTTTAACTGATTTTAGAGATATTTTAAGTTGAGAAATTAGTTATTCTCGTTATTTTGAGGTGTTTATTATGTCTTTTGAGATTAAAATAAATTAAAAATATTATTTTAAATTCAAAAACTTTAGCTGTTAGTTTTTTTTGGTTAAAATTTGGACAAATAAATAACAAGATATTTATTTTTTATTAATAAAAAAATGACATTACAGTTAGTTTTAGAAATAAAAAATTGCTTATGAATATTCAATAAAATAAAATTTTTGTGCTTCAATTTTTTTATGGATTTTTTATATTTAATCATATTAATTTTTTTCTTCTTATAATATATAAAAATATTGAGATATTATTTTAATATATTATTTTAATTCTTTTTAAGATCATAATGAATTTTTATTTAAAAATAATGTTTACTATATATATATATAAAAGTATTTTCTAAGATAATAAATAGATTCATTAATAAGAAAATGAAGTTTAGATTGAGAAATTTTATTTTCCCTTAATAATTTAATTTGTTGTTTTTCATTTAATTAAATAAAAATAAATTCTTAAAAAAATTATTAAACTTGGTGAAATTCATGATTTAAATTACGGATTAAAATAGCTTAGCTTTGTTTAACCGAGGTTAATCTAAAAAATATAAGAAAGATAATTATAAAAATAAATTATTTTAAATGTAAGAAAGCTAAATATTTTTAAATAAAATTATAATATTTTAAGTAAACTAGAAAAGAAAGAGAAAATAAAAATTAATTGAATGATATTTTTTTTTAATATAACATAAAGTAATATAGATGTTTATAAATATGAGTTTTTTTTTTTCTCTAAAGATCAATTATAAAAATAAACTTATTGATATTAAAAAAAATAATAGAACTTAATGGTCATTTTTTTTTTTCAGAGTTAACTTGTTTGTATTTAAAATAAATATATATAATTTTTTTCATTTAGTTTTATATTTAAAAGAGAAAATCTAAAAAAATAAACACTCCGTTACATAATTAGTCTCATTCTTGCTCTCAAATAATTTTTATTAAGTTTTTTAATTCATATTTTCATTTAAATTGTATATCTTAAAAAAATTGAACGTGAAAAGAATTATTGAATTTATTAATTTAGGCGCGCATGCATGACTTGTACGATCGCGAGAAGGAGACTTTCTCAAAAGTAAATCTGGGAAAGATTGTGAATGAAACGGGGATAAGAACTCTTTCCATTATTAACCTTCTTCAGACTAGCTTACGACACTGAAAGCTCAAAAGGCCTCTGTAATGTCAGATGAACAGTTCAAGGACCAAATCTAAAAAGAATACCAGCACCAGAGAAATTGGAAGTTACAGGAATTTATCTTGCAACTCAATTGACATCATCCACAACTTGATTGTTTACAAACAGATTCTCCCTTCTTATAGGGAAACCTGTAGATTCCAGAGCTGGACCCCTGAATGTTAGCTCCGATGATGCTCTGTAATTCGGATCAATAGAGGAAGGTCTAGTGTTGACATCTGCAGAACCTGGCCTGAAGGAACTGGTTGCTCCCCCAGGATATCGCGGGGGAGAAGGATACCTCCTTGTTGGACCTATCAATCCCCCAGCCCTTAATTCCATCATATCAGCACTTCTTGAAGATGAATCTACATATGACCTGTCTGCGGAGGCCGATGACCCTACTGGAGCTCCAATTGTAGCAGATGCGGAGCTAAAAGGATCGTCAGGCCCCCACGACGTAAGCGCTTCCTTCTTCTTGGCAAAGAATTGCCATGCTCCAAAGAGAAAGAGTACGAAGAACAGCACAGGACTTGTCCATAGCATTGTGTTGAATTCTCCTTTAAATATTGGAAGGTTAGAGCGATACATTCCCACATACCCACTCCCGAGGCCAAGAACAACGATTTTTTCACGGTCGCTGGCAATTAATGGCATCACTCTTCTTCTCTCAATGGGCGCATTTGTCAACTGATAGTTCAAAAATGACGATTTGATCTCATCCAGACCAGCAGAGAAGAGAAGGCGAGGTCCCCCAACCCTAACATAATGCTGAGATGAAACATTGTACACGAAGACCTTCTCTTCATTAACAACAAACAAGTAGCCCTTGATGGATTGTAAAGCAAGGGGTTCCTCCATGTCGAATTTTCTCTTGGATCTGACCCTGCATTTAAAGTTCATTATATCCCCCAACAACAATACTTGAATCAATTCCCCTTCTGATGTAAATCCATATGCTTTAGACCGTTCGGTGGCATCAAAAACATAATACCGAGCAACAGAATGGTCCAAACCTTCACATTCAGATTCTCTGACTTTCATGCTCCTCAAATCCAATGACCCTGCACCACTTTCTGTCAAAAACAAAAGCCTTTGCTTCAAGAATGCAAGTGGTCTACTTGTTGGCATGGCAGAGCCATGAACCGTCCCATTTTCCCTAAAAACCCTAATCATCCCTCTAACATCTAATGACAAGATATACCTTGATCTGCCAACATGATGCACTTCCAAGATACTTATAGGCGAACGTTGATCCCAATCCTCATGGAACGCAAACTTACCCACATTTTCCATAGAAAGTGTACTCCACTCTTCTCCATTCGACACATAGTGAAGTTTATGCATCAAAATTGCACCATTCTGATGCCCTGTTACCACAGTACTCTCATTCTTAAAAGCCGATAAATATGAAACCATTGTTGTAATTGGTGAAGAGGACATTGTGTAAAACTCAACCGCTACATCCCCATTTCTCAAAAACACATAAACCCTCCCTCGATCATCACCAACAGCAACATACTTACTAAGCCCCTCGTAATCTCTAAATGGCAAAACATGAATGCACGTTGCATCAGAATCTAGTTTCACAGCAGACACAAATTGAAACCTCTCTGACCACAATGGACTGTACTTGGTAACTGAACCAGTCCTCGCCCTCTCTCCATCTCTAGTGGTCTTAACCTCGAATCCCTCTTCTTCAACTTTTTGAAACAATCTCTTACCATCAAATTTTCCCTGATCAATCCTTTCTGCCTCTTGATTCTGTTCCCTACCAATAGATTTTACTTTTGGTAACTCAGATAATTTAGGCTCTAATCTAGCAACTACCTCACTAAGGTTCCTCACTAGTTGTTCAAGTTTATGTAACAAAACTTCTTGCTGATTAAGCTTAATTCTAGTGTCAGACTCTTGCTCTTGATAACGAGCATGATTGATATCATGCTCCAGCTCTTGTTGGGTTGAGACTGAGCTAGAGTCTGCCAAAATTCTAGATGGAGAACAAGAAATGAAAAGCAAATAAAGGAAAAGGAACAGCTTGCCTTGGTGAGTATTTGCCATTGAAGAAGCTTGAAAAAGTTGTGTTTCAGTGTGTTGCAGTCGACATGTTTTGTACAGTGGAATTGCAGATCTTTGGTGTTTGGATCTAAATATTGCAGGGGAATTTAGCTGGAATCTATGCTAGATTTGCTAAATCTAAGGTGAGAGAAAATAGATATTTTAGATCAGAAAAAAGAAGTTTTTTTTAGGTTCTTGACTTGGGTCTGTACGCTGTTAGGGCAAGGAGCACGGTTTTTCAGGTGAAAGTACTTTGTTCTCATAAGTTCATAACTAGAGTAACAAAGGAAATAACGCAATCAGGTCGGTCTGATTCTAAGCTTCCAACAGCCAATCATAGTTGGACACGTTGATGATTGGCTGAATTTGGGCCTCACTACTTTTTTTAACCCATGCTTCGCCACGGACGTGATATTTTTTTATATAAAATAATTGTAGAGGTAAGTTTTTGATGTATTTTTATATATAAAAAAGTATTAAATGTAAATTAAAAACATCATGTGATCATGTATAAATGTAATAAAAAAATCAAGAGCTATTACTATATAAAAATTAGTGATTAAAAATAAAATATATATATTAATTATAACTAAAATAAAACTGAAAAAATAAAAAAAACAAATATAGATAAAGATATTTAATCTTGCATGACATAATATTTATTTAGTTATATTTATTTATTAAAATTATTTTTTTATTTAATCAAATAATATTAAAAATAAACACACATAATAAATTGATTAAATAAAATAAAAGTGAAAAAAAATATTATGCAAGACTACATATATCAAAAATATTTTTTGAAAATAAACATTTTTTATTATCAAATCTTGTATACAAAAGATAACAAAAAATATAAATGAATCATAATAGTTTTTAAAAAAAATTAAATTCGCAGAACACCATAAAAAAACAATTTCTATCCAAAAATGGTTAAATAAAAAAAATAAACAACAGAAGAAGGATATTAATTGAAATATAAACTTTAAAATTATTTTAAAAAATATATAAAAAAATATAAGTAAAAAAACAATATTAGAAAAAAATAACAGTTTAGTTGTTGTGACTTAACTCATCAAACCTCAAACCTATGACCTAGGTCATAAATTCAATTGGGTTCAAAAAATTTTCCTTTTAAATTTATATTCAACCTAAAAAAAAGGGCTAAAAAGAGTCTAGACTCGCAGGCCTGTGGCCCAGCACGTCTAGGCCACTTAAATGAAAAGCTCGTCAGCACTAGTGGGCCTGCGTTTATTTTTACTTTTTAATTTTTTTTAAAGGAGAGTATGATATGTTGTTCACCCTTTTAAAAAAAAAAGTAGGTGACACATTGCCCACCAAGGTATATGACGTCTCGTCTGCAAGCTCATATTTCGGGCACTACAGTGATGGCTGAAAAATCTAACAACTATTGTTTTGGCAAAAAAAAAAAACAAAAACCTTAATTTTCAAGCTATTTCAACCCAAAAATACCTTATCAACACCCTTATAACACCCACAAACCATGTCAACAACTCTAAATACCCAAAAAATGATCCAAAAACCCAAAATCAAACCGCTTTAGTTTTGGATTTCTTGGCTCAGATCTAGTTTTCATGCAACATTGAGACTTTAAACAATCTTCATGAAGCTCCTCTCATCTCATAGAACTCGTGGACACCAAGAAAACCTATTAAAGTGGCAAAAAATGAAGTTAACAACGACTTTTTATCTCATAGCTGGAATCCAACAACACTCTCTCTCTCCTCTCTCTAACCAAGGTAAAAAATAATACAAATGAACTTGTGTATTAAAATTTATTTTTTAAAATTCAAGGGGACCTAAATTGTATGCATTGCATTATTTTTAAAGGTCGAGAACATAAGTGTATTTTTCATGCAATCTCTGGAATGTCATCTGTGTTTGACATCCTTTTCATTCAGTCCACTTCCTTTTAATTTCACCATTGACTAAGAATTCAGACTCAATTGACCTTTAATTAGGATTAAATTGCACAAAATAAAACTTTGAGGACCAAAATAAATTATTAAAAAATGCATAGTATGTCCACAATATTTTATGAGTGTGTGGACAATGTCAGTTTAACTGTAAACACCCTGCGATTGTTATATTCTTACTTAATATTACCTAAATTGGTCTTCATTGTTAATATTTGTTCGAACAAGAAGAAAAGATAGGGCTACACATTTAATTGGTAAACATAACCCTAAAATACACCTAAATATATCATTGTGGTCCCTAAATCCTCCCTTTTCTCCTTATTTGGAACTAGTTGAAGGTGGATGCACAATGATATACTCAGCGATGCTAATTTTACAGAAAACAATTTTCAAATCAAAATAATCTCATCGATAGTTTCTATAAAGTTGAATGATTGAGATTTTCAAGGAATTAATTTCAGGAAATTTTTCCAATAAGATCATGTATAACCAAGGACACAAAAAAAGGTGAAATCGATGAAGATTAACTTTTTAGAGGAAAGGTTTCACGATTTCCATATTAGGATCTCTTGCTCTATCAATCAAGAAGTGACAAACAATTATCAATGAACACTTCTAATTTCTAAATATAGCAACTCTTTGTTTAGGAGAAAAATGTCCAATATGGTGTACTATTACCATTTATGATCTATATTCTAACAAAAAAAAAGCCTTGTTTTTGCTGTTAGAGGGGAATTAAGAAGAGAAGGGCATAGGAGAAATTGATTGTTGATATAGATATTAGATTCAAATGATGTGTATAAATAAAATAAGACTATGATGCTGTGTGTTTTGTTTAAGTGATGTTGCGCGTTTTATTTGCTTGCATTTTAATTAGTTTTTAGGAAGAATATGTTGGAATTCTAAGAATGAGAAACTCTTTGCATATATATTGTTTTCTGTTGTAACAAAGAGATCAGGCCATAATTGAGTAATTGGTACAACTTTAGGAATTTCATATATGCTCTCCCCCCCTCTCTTCTCTCTCTCTCTCTTTCTCTCCGTGTCACCTGCACCAATCTTCCATTATTATTTCTTTATGCCATTATTCTATCATTAATTGTAAGCCTAGAAATTTCATTGCTCCAGTATCTGAGCAAGCATCTTCAGATTCTCAAAATGCCACCTAAGACTAGATCCTAAGATGCAAGGAAGGTAGATGAAGCTGTCAACCAAGAGCACTCCCATAAATATGACCAACTTTAACACCAGCTTGATAATACTAGGGTTGATACCAAAATATGATTTATGGAGCTTAAAGAAGGTATTGATGCTCTTGCTTATCTTATGGAGTCAACGTTGTAAAAAACTCAACTCTCTACTGGTGAGTTTAGTATTCCTAAGGAAACACAGTACTCAGTTACAGGGGATTCTTTTTCCAAGTTCAACTAGGCCAATAAAGGTACACCTCTTTATTATAAACTACGTAAACCAAAACATGAGTTTCTTATTTTTGAAGGGGAAGATGTTCATAAGTGGATTTATAAATGTAATCAATACTTTGATGTTGAAGAGATTGCTGATCATGAGAAACTTAAGTTAACCTCCTATTATTTGGATAGAATGACTTTGTATTGGCATCAAAATTTTACGAGAAGTTTGGAAGGACAAGTAATGTCTTGGCAAGAGTATATAGAGGCCATGTGTTGTAGATTTTTTTTTTAGGGGGGGAGGAATCCTATAGAGAAACTTATTGAATTGAAACAAAAGAGTGACTTAGAAACCTACATCAAGGACTTTAATATCTTTTGGAATATGACTGAGATTTCTGAGAAAAATGTCGTGTGTTTTTCATTGAGGGCTAGAAATAGAGGTTAAAAATTTAGTTAAGATGTTTGAACCAAAATCTTTAAAACATGCTGACACATTAGCCAGGTTACATGATAAAACCCTTACCCACAAACATTACACTCGGGTCTCCTAATGACGTTAAACCAAACAACATGGTGGCAACTCCTCGATCCTGATGTTTCGTTATGAATCACGTGCACGTGTGACTAGGTTCTTGTTTTGATAATTTTCTTTAATCCTTATTGTATTATGGGCATAACTCTCATCCAATGCATTTAATAAAAACTCATACTCATCTATTTGATCTTCACCAGCAATCATCTCATTATTATCTTCTTTCTCTACTTCTAAGAATTCATCATTTTCTTCATCTACATCATTCATCATATTCAGATTCTTCTTATTGCATTGATGGCTTGGAACAAATTTATCCCCACACTTATAACACTTACCTAACTTCCTTCTATATTCGTATAAGGAATCATGCATTTGTTTTCCTCCTATGATCACATTAGTTCTTGTAGTATAAGGAGTATTTGAAAAAAGGTTTACCTAGTGGTCTTCCATTATTAAAAGAAGGAGATGTTCTATTCCTTCTAGTTATGGCCTGATTGGATTCCTCTCGTCACATGGCCTGGTCAAATGCTTGTACTAATACCGTATGTTTCAAAATCTTCAATGTTGGTTTAATGTCATCTTTGAGTCCATTGATAAAGCTTGAGGTGTAGTATGATTATGTAAATGAAGGGTTCATAATGCTTATTAATAACTTAAGCTCCTCAAGTCTTTCATCATACTCCTTTACCCCTCTATTCTATATAAGTTTATTAAACTCCTCAACTACATCTTTTCTACTGCCAAAACTTATACAGATAGATCGAACGAACTCCTCCCAATTTGTAAGATCATGATCTCCTCTCAAGAGTCCTTCGGACCACACTTTTGCCTTACCCTCTGAGTATAGTGAAATTATTTCCACCATTTGAGATGAATTGAAGTGAAATGCACTTTGAAGAACTTTCTACAGTTTCTAATCCATCCTCGTGGATTATCTTCATGGAATAAGGGTAATTTTATTTTTGGCAATGTCGTATTATATCCACCCATATGATTCTCAATATTGTTGCCCATAATTTCATCTTGAATGTGATTCTGCTATAGATGAATCACTCTCCAGGTGTTGTTTTGATTCCTGTCATCCTTCTCAGCTTCTTTTCCAGCCATGAATATTTGAATGGTAGCCATAAGGGTATCCATTTACGCAAATAGTTGTTCATTCCACTTAGCTTGTTCTTGTCATTGTCTCTTGTTGTCAACTATGTAATCTTGCAATTCTGGTTGAAGAACTTGCATTCTTTCATCCAATTGCCTACCATGCTCCTCTGGAGCTCTAACTTTGTTGCTTTCCACCATTATATATCCCCCTCTTGATAATTACCGTTGATTCAAGACTCCGACACTAATTTGTTAAAAACTAAATCTTAACAAAGAACTAAAGGTAGAGAATGAGATTCAGAGTCAGAAGAATGATAGAAGAAGAAAGAATTTTGCAAGTTACAAAAAGATTACTTCATTAAGCTTGTTTTCTCATTTTAACTGAATATGTTATATTCTTTTATTCTCATGTGTTAAATGCTTCCATGCATCAACTAAGTACAACAGTTTTTCCCGCCATTCTCCTTTCTTTGATATATCTCCTTGATTATTCCTTTCAGCACACGTTACTTTATATTACTGTTGTAACATATACATGAATGTCATTGAGGATAATAGCCACAACAAAAAGCTTTACTTCATTCCATTGATAGTTTTTATATTAAATATTATAACTTTACCATAAAATAAAATAAAATAAAAAACTAGTCATCACCCTCCTAACCCAAACTCTAATCTCCGACGATGAAAAGAAACCCATATTAAATTGAGTTTAGACAATTAATTTGCCGGGGGTAACCAATTATTTTACACTAATAATATTTAAATTATATGCATGACTGATTCAATTAATTTAAGAAATAAAAGTGTCAATGGAATGATAAATTTAAAAATCAGTAATTTTATGAAGATAAATTAACTCAATTAAGAATATAAAAACATGTTGTAAGAAATAGATTGGGTCATTTTCCTAAAAACAAATCCTGCTTATTGCTCAATAAACTAATGCCGTTTAACAACAAAACTACAACCCTAGAAACATCAACTGATGCTTTCTAGATGGACCACTGCAAGATTAGGAAAGTATCCTAGATTAGAAAAGTATCCTAATAACAACACCATACCGTTTCATCAATAACTTTTTAAATTCTGTTTGAAATTATGATTGTATTTACAATTCAAAATATTTTTTCATTTCAAAATATATCAAGATGATATTTTTTTTATTTTTTAAAAATTATTTTTAATTTCAGCATATTAAAACATTAAAACAATGCAAAATCATTAAAAAATATATTAATTTAAAAAAAAATTCAAAATTTTAAAAACACAGATAAAAACATATTTCCAAATGGGCCATTAGTTTCGTTCAATGCTCGGTTCTTCCATGATCCAGAAAGTTCAAGACTTGTCCGATACCTCAGTTACTAACATGCATCGACTCAAGAATACTCTCTTACAAAACTCCATTTCTTCTGACAACATAAGCAGCCATGCCTTGGACAAAGGACGCCTGAACTTGCAAGCAAGTTTGGGGTAGGATTCTACGGAGCTAAAAAAACCCACGAGCAACTATCCAAGCATAAACCCCTCAGCATTTCCACAGCTCCCACAAAGGAGACTCAATCTTGCATATCACACCCATGGAAAATATATGCATTCCATGTCACTAACCTCACCATACCCATAATCTTCCGTCCCTCGCAAAAGCTAAACATACATAAGATACAAGATGTTGCAACAAAAGTCACCGCACGCATGTTTCAAAAGAGAGATTTAACAGTTTGACAAACGGTGCCACAGAGCTGGCCCTGACCAGGTGATCAGTTCAATTTATAATTATAGACAATATTCAAGGACAAAAATAAGCTTAAAGCAATCATGGGCACAACCAAAGGTGGAGCTGTTTGTCAAAACAACCGGTAAATGTTACAACCAGGAAAGAATACTGATGAAATGCATCACATCTCAAAGTTCCATGTGCTCTCTGCAGTTAATTTTGGCATTTTTGACTCCTCAGCCAAATTGATGGATGCAGAAACCTGGGATAAAGAAGGAACAAAGATTAGAAAATCATTTTTGAATTAAAATACATGAAACTTAGAAGGTTTTGGAATCCTAGAAATGCTTAAAGAGGCTTATCCAGACAGGTCAAGGCACACCACAACCACCGAATAAAATTAAGCAGCTCACAAGCATCAATCTAGCTGAAAGTTATGCAATCACCCATTTTCTGATATCATACGCAATCCCAGACATGTATTACTTCAAGCCATAAAAGTAGAGGTGTTTTATTGAAAACTCTCAATCCATTGGTTCAGATTTCTCTTCAAATGAACACAATCATGCCAGGGTCTTTTCATGATTGAAAAATGCAAGTAAAATACAACAACTACGCTCTCTGCAAAACCAGAACAAGCTCAGTTATAATTCAATTGAAAACCTAGAGAAAACAAACATGCTTGTGTTACAGAATCAATAAGATGCATCTAGGAGCTACAAAATGGATATACAACATGTGAGGCCATGAACACACTAGAAAAACAGTTCCCATCAATGAACTAGAACCTTTAAAATCCAAAACTGTAAATCTTGTCCAGTGTAATGGAGGATCAAATTCTTAAAGCATGTACTAGTTTGCTAAATTTATGCTCAACTCCATTACGAGTCTCATACAGTTACTATCAAATAGAATGAGAACCTGTGGTAAACTCAACTAGTGCTGTTTTCTATTTCTTGATTTTCCTGATTTAATTTGTTAATTTAGAACCAAAATCCAGCAACTAGCCAAAAAGCATACAAGTGACAATCATGTGTTTACCTTGAAATTCCCATTCAGCTTTGAATTCCTTGACCACTCCAGGCCCAGATTCTTGCTTGACGTTTGATACACAGCCCTGAACACATCATCACCATAAACCTTTCGAGATCCAGCAAAATCCCATGAATTCTTTGCAAAATCATAACATTGCTCGAACGAAGTCAGTCCTCCATGCACATAGGTATACTTCAACTTGCAATTCCCTGTACCGAGCATATAATTAGCAGATATCTTGTTCGCTGAATCAACCACAAGAGTCCCATCCAAAATAGTCCGGTTATCCCCTCTACAATGAATGTATGTCAAATTCAAGGGCTTGTCCACAACCTTAACTGAGTTCATAAACTGAAACCTAAAATCCTGCAACACAAGACCAAGTGAAAATCAAGTCAATGCTAGTTACTAAATTCTACTAAAATTCAAGTTTTCTTTAAATTTCCTTAATTTCACAGCTACAGGGGAAAAATGTTACAAATTAGCAACAGAAGCCCTAGACTCTAAAAAAACCCCTTGAATTAGAAATTCAAAAATCCTTATCCCTCTTTGGCTACTGATGAATCAATCAGGAAACAAACCAAAATGAAGCCAAACTTGAAGTAATACAATAGTCTTTTCAATTCAAGTTTCCTACAAAATTAACAGCCACATAAAAGACTTCAACCGAATATAAAAGCAAAGAGGAGTTACCTTTTTCGGAACGTTGTAGTCAATTATGAAGAAGCCAGGTTTCTCGACAGCTAACGCCAGGCCGTTTAAGCTAGGGCCGTTGACGACTGTGGCGTCAGTTATGGAAGCCCGGAGCTTAACATCGCCGGCGTTGAAGGCGACAGTAGCAGCGGTGCTGCTTTTGTCATTATCATACTTGCCCTTTAAAGACGCCTTCATTTCGTGAAAAACGAGAAAGACAAGGAGAGAGGATTATAGGTGCCTCCAATTTAAACCGGTCGTTGGTAAGGATCTGAAGGCGCAGCGATGAATCATTATTTTGTTAATTTTTAATTTTTTTTAATAAAAAATTAATATTTTTTCACAAAAAAAAATTTAATATATATTTTTACATATTATTTAGATGTAAAAAATAAATTAAAAAATTATTTTAATATATTTTTTAAAAAATAATATTTACTACTGTTAAAGCACCTCTGTAGCGTTGTAAGCTAGATTATTTTAAAATTATAAATTGATATGAAATAAAAGTATTTTCTTTTTATCACTCTAATTTTTATTTTTTAAATATATTTTATTTATTTTTTATTAATTATATTGTTTTGTTATTAAATGTTTCTTGATATATAGTATTATAATATATTTAATTTATTTTGTATAATTAAAGAGATTAATTGATGTTTTCAAATTCATTCATCACTTAAAATTTTATTTTTATTATATTATTTTTTAATATTTAAATGAAATAAAAGGAAAAAAAAAAGTAGATAAGATAAAGATTGATGAGAAAAAAGATTTTTTTGAAAATACTACCAATTAGCATGGTAAACGTGAAAAGACTATTAATTATTTTTAATGCTACGTGGATTAATTAACTGTTTATAAACACAGATTATATTATAATTAAATTGATTATTTTATACAATAAAAACTCATTAGACCATGTTAGCTAAAAACGAATATATATATATATATATATAGACACACACACACATGTAATAGCTAAAAAGGATTATTATTATTATTATTATTATTTTACCATGAGCATCGTTGCTCCTAAAATGGCTTCCTATTTAGACTTTGTGAATAGTACTCACCACATATATTGAAAAGCTCTCTTGCTTTGGCAGCAAAAGCAAGACGCAATAGCCAGCCAAGCTAGACATCTCGACGACCAGCCACACCTCAACATCCTCCTGGTCGTGACCAGCCACACATTATCCACTATGACATCCATCACTCTCTAGCCACACATCTACAACCTTCATCCACACCTACAACAACACCAACTAAGCCTTCTCTTTCGCTTTTTTGTATTTTGGGTTGACAATTTTATCTGTAATTGTTGGATACTGATTTAAACCGATCTAAATGGCTAAATTTTTTTTTTCCAATTAAATTTAGGCTGGATTCAAGTAATAACCAAAATAAAAAAATCAAATTTAAATATGACAGGGTAAAACCTTGTCCGACCCAAATCTCTACCCCAAACTCTACTTGAACTACAACAATAACTTTAAAGTTTGAAATAATGTAATTGTGTCAAGCTATATATATATATATATATATATATATATCCCCTCTCCATCCGACTTCCTTTCCCATACACTTCACTCTTTTTCTCTTCCTCTTATTGTCTTCTCCAATCTCCTTCCTTTCCCAGCAGCAAGTCAACAACTCCTTTTGGCCATCGACGATTCGCCCATCCACGATCTAAATTCCTGGGCAGCATCAGGACTTGAGAATAATTTTATTGAGTGGTGACAAAGAAAGTGATGTTCAAGTTCTTTTTCTTCTTTGTGTTCATTGTCCCGGTCTCAAAACCTCTCAACCGGTAAGATTACGTGTCTGTTTAGCTTGGAGGTGTGGTTGATTTTTTTCAAAGATATATAACCCTTTTAAAGCACAAATCACACCTTATAAAATTAAAAAAAAAATACATATTTTTATATGGATCTCATCAAAATAAATCACCACATCTCCCAGCCAAATATACCTTAGTTATCCTGTGTCTAAAAAATATTACTTGTCCTTTGACTTTAAAAAAAAAAAAGAGAAAAAACTATACTGTCATACCCTACGAATTAGTACAAAAATTATTGTTTCTCATTTATTATGTCATGGGTTTATTCCCCTTACCTATTAACCTGGACAGATAGAAAAGCTAAAGTTGGCTATGTTTTCTTCACAAGTAAAGTCTTACAGATGCTAGAAAAAATGCAATTTGAACTTTAAGAACTTGTTAACTGCTACTTGAGTTGTTGTTTTATAATATAAAAAATTCAAGAGTCCTAGCTTTTGTTGTGGTACTGACTTTAAATTTGATATTTGCAGCGTTCTCACATAAATCAGAGTTTGAAATAATAGAATTTTGTATTTTATAATTTTTATTAAAAGATTTGAACATGACACAAAAGGGTGGGTAGGGTAGTGACTCTCATTCTATGCTAACAGAATGTTGGGATAACACATGTTTGAGTTTGGGTCGATTTGGTTCGGATATGTATACCCGATGGATAATCAAAACCTGATAAGATTAGATATTATTTATATCTTATTAGGTTCATGTTTGGGTATGGATATAACAAAACTAGACACTTGGATATCTATTATCATTGCTATTCACACTCTCGACCTATACAACCACCAACCAACCTTTTTAATTTTTTTTTTTTTGTTTTATGATGGTGGCTTAGGAGTGCAACTTGAGTAGTTTTACTTTTGGAAAAAAAAAGAAAAATAAAAGGTATATAGTGAGATGATCAGATCAAAAATATGGTGAAAAGTTTCTTGCATGCTCATTTTATCTTTATGAATAATGACAGATAGTTTTGTTTGCTATGCCATATTCAAATCTTTAGAGATGTAATTTTAATAATCCAAATCGTTTGTTTACTTGATCAGAAAGGACTTTCAAAATCACATAATATGGATCATGTTTTTTGTTGTGAAAAAAAAAAAGATTCATAGGCTCAAAAGTATTTCAAGGTTTCTAGACTTAGAATCACTACTCTTAATTCATTGTGTTTTTTCATTGTGCTTCTTTGCTTTGCCCATTTTGATTGCTTTGGTGGAGCATCCTAATTTTGTTTTGACCTTGCTTCGATCCCTTTTTTTTATTGCGCTAAAAATTCTATTTGCCCCCTAATGTGGGGTATGATCCTAGTCAGAACCGATCTTGATTTTTGGAATTTTCATATGCCCTTCAAGTGTGGAGTGTGATCCTAGTTAGAGTTTTTATGAAACAAAAAACTTATTTAGGCTCAAAAGGGGACTACAAGGGATATGTTTCAGAATATAAGAGAAAAACAAAGATGACCGTTTTTCTTTTCAATCACGAACGATCAGAACTGATAAATCTATCTTTATCCAAAGTAATGGTTTGGAATAAGATTTCAAATTGACAGTAGGTGAATCCTACTTTCTGAAATTATACATATAGCTATAGTGCAATTCAAGATATATGATATAAACAAACTCTTGTTACCTCGATGTGAGAATTGCTTGAACAAAATGTCAAGATATCTTTTAAAATAAACATCATATCACTTTTCTTTGGAAACCAAAATTGGTCAAAAGTCTGAAGCTCTTTAGGAAAGGGTTTTCTCAAAAACATTGCAAGTCAATGAGATCATGGAAGTTTTTTTTTTTTTTTAAGAGAAGAGAGTGTGTGCTAAGAGAATTATTGGTCAAATTTTGTTTTATTGATGAGAACGAGCTACACAAAGTATTTCTTTACAGAATCTGAATTCATAGGCCTATACATCTTCTCCATCCATGTTGGTTAGTGTAATGACCTGAAATTTCTATGTAACTTTCATGTTTCTAATCATCATGTCTGAGTATAATGAGGTAATTTTTTTTTAGCAATCTGTCTAAGAATACATCTCATTATTGATTCTTTGGTTTGTCAAATTTACAACAACATTTCCCCTATAACTTATACATTTCCTCAGTTCTTTTCTTATCCTCTTGAGTAACACAATATCAAAAAACTCTATTACATATACACGATAACCTTTAACTACCCATTAGTTCAATTGTTTCTCCATTTAATTCTTTCTTACAATTCATCTTATATTCTTTTCATTTTCCATTTACATAAAACATATGTGTGATGGATACCAACACACACACATAATAAAAGAGATGCAATAACCAAATGCTAAAAATACAATCATATCATTTAGTACATTTCAAGGTGAAGTTATTAACACAATTTTAAGTATTCATAGTACATAAAAATAAGTACCTAATATAATTATAGATACTGAAACGACACAATCAGTGTAAGCCACTTCGTGACATAGACCTACAACATATATAACATTAATAAAGTTATTAGTCGTCAAGAAGACTTATGCTCATGATTGTTTTTATGAGGGAAATAAATCATTATGTCTATTAGCCCTTTTAACAATCTTGCTCAAAACATTCAACTCAAGTTCAATAATACCTCAACTTATATGACAATACTCGTGCTCATCATTGCAACTGAAATAACATTACAAATTTAACATATAGCCATAAAATACATGTACGTGGTTTTTCATAAGGAAGAAGAACAATATGCTTATCCATAATTCTTTTAGCATCGATAACATTCATATACATATTGAATTACGCATTGGTTGCTATGCGTCTAAGTTCATATTTGTCACTTTCGACATTGCCTTTACAATGAATTATATAATACATTCAAATCTAAGATTGTTGACTATACATCACCACATAGCAACTCATTTTCTTAATTTTTAATTCCCCAATCAATAATTAATATTTAATTTCCTTAGTTACCGATTTTCTTAGGTACAATCCTTGAAGTAACCACACACGTATTAACCTTATGTTTACTCATTATCATCACCGCTTAACATAATTTGTTTATAACATTATCATATTTTCTATTTTCTTGGTATCATAACCATTCGTTACATTTTCATCCCATTAACATTTGCTTTGACTTAATAGCACATCAAACGGTATCATGTTTTAAGTTGCAAATCAACCCCCTTATCATAGACATTTTTAAGCATCAGTTAGTGGTCTTATATAATGGTTTCCATTATATAATTGAGGATAGTTTCAATGGTTTCCATTATTTGGAAACAACACCACCATGGTTTCTACTCATTGGAAACAACAACACAATGGTCTCTATTCAAAACAAAGACAACCACATGAATTCCTTTTTTTGTTAGGAACAATTAGGAAGTAATTTTTGTTGCCCATGATTTAATTTAAAGGACTTGTCAACTTAAATAAAAGCATAGGGAAATGAAAACCTACATCATCATCTTATAATTAACCAAATTGTACTTTGCTTCCTTGGAGAATGTTTTTTTAGCAACTAAACATCAAAAGTTTCCATATTTATAGATATCAGTAATTAATCGTCAACTATCAATTTATATCATGTCCTTAGTCACTGATATTGTGGTCATTAAGTATCGTTCATTTCTTATCCTTAGTCACCGATACTGCGGCCACTAAGTATCATTCATATCTCATCTTTAGTCACCAATTCTATGGCCACGAAATATAATTTGGTCATCCCCTTGTGGTTGCCAATAATTCTAGTAAACTCATTTGATTGCCAACAAATTCAGCTATTAAAATCTTCCTACCGAGTCTATCTTTAATATTTTACTCCACATCTTCATACAACCTTAGGCTGCATTATTTTATTTGAGCTATGTTCAACAAATAACTAATGACATGTATTATGGTCTAAGAATCCTTGTACATATAGAATTCTTCCATGCATAAACTATTCATTCCTAACTATGATCAATTTTATATATGGTTCTTTAAACATTAATTTTGGATTGTGAATAACACATCATACTCTTTATTTCATCATATTAGTAAACGCTTTCAAATGAGATGATTCATGGCATTCATTACTGGTAATCCTAGTCAACCTCATCTTTTACTCTCAGCCATCCAACATGGATATCATTAGCCAAATCTAATCTTCAATGCTTATTCTCGGCTATCTAACATGGATTTCATTAGCCAAAGTTAATCTCATCATTTATTCTTGGCTATCCAACATGGATACCATTAGCCGAAGCTACTCTCATAATTCATATTCGGTTATCCAACATGGATACCATTAGCAAAAGCTAATCTCATCAATGAATCTCGGTTATCCAATATTGATACCATTAGCCGAAACTAATCTCATCATTTAATCTTGGTTATCCAATATAGATACTATTAGCCGAAACTATTCTCATTAATGAATCTCAGTTATCCAATATGAATATGATTAGTTGAAGCTAATCACATCATCTAATCCTGGTTATCCAATATGGATACCATTAGCTGAAGCTAATCACGTCGTTTAGTCTCAGTTATCCAATATGGATATCATTAGCTAAAGCTAATCACATCATTATTCATTGTGTTTCATAAGCAATTTTTAATCGATTGAAATCAGGTAGCAATATTATGTATAAATACTTTAAGGATTTAATAATAATTAGTTAAAGGTGGAAACCACCTACCTGCCCCTCCCGTAATGTGTCCTTGCCCGATTAAAGATCCGATCCCGGTCACGCCTCTTAATACACAAAATGACCATTACTCATTATATTTTTATTTAGGTAATGTCTAAGACCATTTCCATATATATACCAGAACACACATACATTCATTCAAACATCTCTCATGTTTGTATAATTGTACAGTGATAATATTGTAACAAGACATTCATCTCTAATTTTAATGAAGGTCATCTATAGAGATTATATCATTATGACATTGAAAATCATCAATGAAAAACTAAGTCATGTTGACATTGAAAATCATCAACGAAAACCAAGTCATTTTAACATTGAAAATTATTAATGAAAACTAAGTCATTCTGACATTTCTTTTCCCTAAATTCACGCATATAGTCAATACCAAGTTTTCCTTTTAAAGACTATACTTTAACCTAGTTTTGAACGTAGACTACAACCAAATTCACTTCCAAAGTTTATGAAGCAAAGGAAACATGTAATGTTTCTAATCCATGACAATATCACGTATTCATCAAACATTGTTAAAGAGGAACCATCACTCATTACTATCTTCATGAGGGTCTTTTTATGCTATCATCTCTTAAGGTGGTCGAAGCCTATGCCATTCGCCTAACAAGCATATCTTTGTGTTCTTCATGTAGCAACATCAAATTCTCATTCATTATCGTGTGGCATAAGGTGTTCTATGCATTCCAATTACAAAGTACTACTAAACATGTTCAAAGATCATATTGTTTTTCATAACCTCATCAAGTTCATCACAATGTTGTCAAGTAGTACACAATCAAGCAACATGTACATTCTCAAGGATTCTCCCATCTAAATTTTTATAGGCCAAAACATGGGTATTAACATTAAGTGTTCATTTCATCAATTGTTACTACATCATTCCAAGTGTTAAAACCTTTAATCAACAATAGATTCCAAGTAAAGATTAGAGCTTGATTAGTCCTAGCTGGTTTAGTCCACCCAACCCTGAACATAGTTTGGTGTTTTAATTGTAACTAAAGTTTCAAAACTCTTTTTTTAACATGATTTGTCTCAATGAAAAGCTAATACATAGGGCTACAACTTTCATGCAGGACACAACACCCATTTTTTTCCATCTACATGTCTAAACTCACTCGTTGCAGTAGCATAAGAAATTTATTCAGTACTATGTTAGTCTGGACCCTTACTCAGTGTGTTTCTCATATCTGGAGTTATACAGCTCCAAATATATTGAGACTAGCCCAGTACTATGTTAGTCTGGACCCTTACTCAGTGTGTTTCTCATATCTGGAGTTATACAACTCCAAATATATTGAGACTAGCTCTATTTGAAAGATAACATTCATATATATTATGTTTATAGAGACACCAGCTCCAAATTACATCGTTGTAAGGCTCAAAATTAACAATTACAGTAGCACCCAAAACCTGTCCTGTACAATGTTGGTCTGGACCTTTACTCCGTTTGTTTCTCATATATAGAGTTATATAACTCCAAATAAGTCAAGATTAGTTTCATTCAAAAGATAATACCCATACCTACAATTTTTATATAGATACTAGCTCCAATTTACATCGTTGTAAGGCTCAAAATTAACAATTACAGTAGCACCCAAAATCTGTTTAGTATTATGTCGATCTAGACCTTTACTCAATGTTTTTCTCATATTTGGAGTTATACAACTCCAAATAAGTCAAGACTAGTTCCATTTAAAAGATAACATCCTTACCTACAACTTTATAAAAACACCACCTCTAAATTACATGAGAGATAAATTTGACAAGCACACTAAGTGTTTTCATGGATCACAACATCCATTATCATTATTCCATGTTCAAAGAAACTCTTATTTTCTACACATTTTCAAGAACTGTAAAATTACAACATTAGGGTTTTTTCAATTATCATTTACTAACTATGAAATAAAGGAGGAAAATTAAGGAAGAACACTTTTATCAATAATTTCAAGTTCAAATTGAAGAGTTCTTGCCAATTTCTTCTTCAATTGTTCTTCCTCTTCATCACCTATACTTATCCCTCGAGTTCCTCTCGTCCAACCAAGCTACCTAATTTCAGCCTAAATGTGGTTCTCTCCTCACAAACGTATTTGCAAGCTTCAATCTCATAATTTGGGAAGATTTCTCAACTGATTTTTAAAAAGAGGCAAGAGAGAAGCCTCTTCCTCTCTTTTTAGATATTGTTCCACGTGAACACTAGCAACAAGTATAGTTACATTAGGTTTTATGGGTCAATTATTATTATACGCCAACTTATTCCCTCTATATTTCAGTTTATTGCACTGACATGACACTGTATCTTCATGTTCAGGACCTTCCCAAACTCCGATCGACCTCAAACTTTAACCTAAGGTAAAAAAAATATGTCTTAAGATCCCACGTAAAATTTTAGTCTGATCCAACAGTTGGATTGGGAGATACATTCAATATTGTAAAACTGGACAGTTGAAAATTTCACAAAAAAAATCTAATTTTCACATATCATATAATTTACTTAAATCATCTTGGGTCTTAGAATAATTCTTTGCAGATTCCTATTCAGAATTATCATAAAAAATTTCTATGAGTTTCTTACCACTTTCAGTTCTATTAGCGCAATTGTGTGCGGGGATTATACTAAAATTCGACATTTCTTACGCAAAGGATCATGCATTGATTTATTTGACATTTCCTTCTATTTTACACATAATATCACCCAATTTACAAAATTTCCTCTAAATTATTATTTTTACCTGATCAAGAAGTTTTCACGATTTATCATTAAATAATATTTTGTATACTATTTTATTACTTTAGCTTCTCTAAATTTTAAATTAATCTTCCAGAAATGTTCATCCTAATTCAAAAGATTTTCTATCTAATTTATCATTTTTCAATTAATAGCTACCCTATTTAACCTAGATTATCTATTTTTGACTTAGGGTTTACATTAGGATCAAAGCTCCTCCTGAAAATTTTCTTTACTATGTAAAGGCCTTCATAGTTTGGTGCCCACTTGCCATGATCTTCGTTAGACAATACGAGAACTTTTCTTAACACCAGACCACCTTCTCTAAATGTTATTGGCCGAACTTTCTTTTCATGAATTTTAGCCATTTTTTTTGGTACAGCTAGTGATGGCAAATTGCTGCTAGTCTCTTCTCACTGATCATGTTTAACTACTCGTATCTTATCCTTGCCCAATCAAGTTCTTCTAGATTGGGCTCCATCAATACTCTTAACGACGAGATTTCCACTCCCGGGGAATAACCGCCTCCATTCCATATACCAGCGAATAAGGTGTAACACCAGTTGATGTTCTTATTATTATTTTATATGTGTGGAGAGTATAAGAAAGCCAATCATGCTAGTATCTATAAGAGACCACCATTTTATGGATAATCCTCTTTATGTTTTTGTTGGCGACCTCTACAACTCCATTCATCTTTGGCATATACAAGGATGAATTCAGATGCTTGATCTTCCAATTAACACATAAGTCAACAATTGTTTTGCCGTTGAAATTCTGAGCATTGTCCGTGACTATTCTTTCAAGCAGCCTATATCGATAAATTAACACTTTCTCAATAAACCTTTTAACAACCTTCTGAGTCATATACGCGTATGAGCATGCTTCAATCCATTTAGTAAACTAATCAATTGCAAATAAAATGAATTTGTGTCCATTGTTGGCTTTCAGATTAATAGGTCCAATAACATTTATTCCCCCACATTGAAAATAGCCAAAGTGACACTATATTGAATAGAGGAACTGGTGGTCCATTAATCTTATCTCCATGCACTTGGCATTTGTGGCAGTTTCTCATGTAATCTATGCAATCTTTTTCCAGGGTCATCTAAAAATATCCAACTCTCTGGATCTGTCTAGCCATCATATGTCCATTTACATGCGTACACATATCCCCTCATATATTTCATGCAATGTTTTCCTTGCTTTGTTTTCGCTCAGACATCTTAGAAGAGTCCCATCAAATGATCTCTTATATAAAACCTCTTCATCCAGGTAGTAATCCACGGTCATTCTTCGTAATGTCTTCTGATCTGATTTGGATGCCTTCTTAGGATACTCTCGATACTGAACAAATTTCTTCACATCGAAATACCAAGGCTTCTCATTTGAGCAGCAGTAAGGAGGGGAATTTATGATTCTTATGCATACTGGTTGTACTCGGTCCTTGTAATCAATCTGAGCCATGGAGGACAAAGTTGCTAGAGCATCAATAAATTGGTTTTTTTGCCTTCCCAGATGTGTAAATTATATCTCATTAAAGTCTTTTACTAATTTGGAAAGGTATTCTTAATAGGGCCTCAACTTTTCATCCTTAGTTTGTCATTCTCCTTTTACTTGATAAATTATCAACATTGAGTCTCTATATACATTTAACTTTTTTATTTTCATCTTTGTAGGTGCTTCTAAGCCATGAGTGCATGCTTCATATTTAGCTATATTATTAGTACAATCAAATTGCAGTTTGATGGAAATGGGGTATTGTCTATCATCTGGGAAAATTATGACCGCTTCTGCTCCATTACTTACATGTTCACAACTCCATCAAAGTACATTATCCACCAATCATCCCCCTCTTCATTCTCGATTGCCTGGACATCTTTATATAGAAAGTCAAAGTTCAAAGGTTCAGATTCCTCAATGACATTGTCAGCTAAATGATCAGTAATGGCGCTTCCTTTTATAGCCTTTCTAGTCATATATATTATATCGTCCTCTAACAATAAAACTTGTCATCTTACGATTTGACTAGACAAATAGAGTTTCTCAGATATGTACTTCAGGGGATCTATTTTGGAGATGACCATGTGGTGAAGTACAACATATACTGCATAATCTCTTAGCGCCTCATGTCAATCCATAACATAATTTCTCAGCCATATTATAACGTGTTTTTACAACCTATGAACTTCTTGCTAGTGTAGTAAATGGCTTGTTTTTTTCTCCCCGTTTCATCATGTTGCCCTAGTACAAAGCCCATGACCACTTTACTGACAGTCAAGTGTAGTATCAGGGATTTCCCAGGAATTGGTGGCACTATGAGAGGTGGGTTCACAAGGTATTACTTGATCTTATCAAAAACTTCTTGACAATCTTCATTCCAAATCTCGAGGTTATTCTTTCTTAACAACCAGAAGATTAGTTCACATATAGTAGTTAGCTAAGAGATGAAACGAACTATATAGTTTGACCTCCCTAAAACCCCCCCCATTTCTTTCTCAGTCTGATGCACTAGCATTTCTTGGATGACTTTGGCTTTGTCCGGGTCTACCTTGATTCCTTCATTACATACCATAAATCCCAGCAATTTCCTAGACTTAACTCCAAATATGCATTTGGTTGGATTTAGTTTTAATTGATACCTACTCAACCTCTCAAACAACTTTCTCAATGTTTACACATGATCGATGTATACTTCAATCTCTTTATGCATCATATCATGAAAGAGAGTCATCATTGCTCATTGATATATGACTCCTGCATTTTTAAACCTAAATGTCATTACTTTATAATAGAAAATCCCTCAAGGGGTAACAAAAATGGTATTTTCTTTGTCTTCTTCGACTATTTTGATCTAATTGTAACCTGACAAACCATCCATAAAGGAGTAAGTAAATTTCTTTGCAGCACTGTCTACAAGCATATCGATGTAAGAGAGGAGTGGAAAATCATCTTTCAGGCTAACTCATAAAATTCCCTAAAATCCACACATACTCAGATTTTATTACCTTTCATAGGTATTGCCGCTATGTTTGATACCCACTAAGGGTAATTGACCACTTCTAGAAAACATATGTCTCATTTCTTCCTCACTTCTTCTTTTACTTTGATCAGAATATCTAGCCTCATTCTTCTCAGTTTCTGCTTTACTGGTTTGCACTCACCTATTAGAGGGAGCATGTGCACCACAATACTTATATCCAAACCAAACATATCAGCACATGTCTAAGCAAATACATAGGAGAATTCCCTCAAAAGAGATATTATATCATCTCTCTCATTGGTTGTAATCTGTACTCCAATTTTCAATTCTTTTTTCTCATGCTCAGAACCTACATTCACCATTTCTAGCTTTTCTTCAATAGGGTTTAAGGCTTTTTTTGGAATGTTTAACTATCTCGGTGAATTATGTTATGTCTTTTTCTTCAAACTCTTCTTTATCCATAGCAATTGTGTATTTATCAAAATTTAGACAATTATTCATAATACGATGATCTTGCATGTTCATTGATGTTTCGTTTTTAGATGACCTAAAAGCAAAATGGGTTTCATATAAGTGGATGAAATTTAGTAAGCCAAGGCAAAAAATGGAAGAAGAAAAATGCATGATCTCACTAACACTAAAAGAGTGACTCAAATATAGACACCCCTAACTACTATCTTGAGCCACAATTATCAGCTGGGTAAGGACACATAAAGGAAAAAGACTTATGAAAAGCATGTAAAAACTAAACACATCAATTGTAAGCATCCTTAGATGAATTACTTTTTGATGACAACTGGGATGTCTCGAGCTTCCTAATTATCCAAGTCTTCTCCTTCAACGAGCTTCCTTACAAAACTTTCTGTCAGGGTGTTCTCAGGTGTGTTGATCATTAGCCGGGGTAAGAAAAGCTTGAAGGGACTCTCTTCAATTTTTTCAGCCTCTTCCAAACAGTTGATTGTAGCATTGGCCAAATTTTCCTCCAAGTTTTCCAATCCTTATCCTGCCCTCCTCATATATGCGGGTTGTGGGAAGGTTTCATGAAGATGTAGGATCTTCAAATCTTCCTCATTGGTCTCCCTCCCTATAATTCAGGTCATTCTTCTTTCTTTCTGAATTCTTATTGACTTTGTATAGTTTTTCTTCAAAGGCATGAATCCTAACCCCAATCTTTTATCAGTAGCTCTTAGCTTTCTTATGTTTATCTTCTCGAGCATACCCTTGATTGGGTTGCAGAAAAAGAGGAGTCCATGCTTCGGGAAGCATTTTGTAGCTATGATTACAGCTTCTAAAAGCTTTGGAGTATTATGTATCATGTTTTTAGGGACCCACTCAACGTTTACAGCTTCAAAAGCATGTAGGTCACCATCTATAGTATTTTTAGCCTTAATATATGAAACTGCCACATTCTTCGTAATCGACATAACCTCTTCAGACCTTATGGTTACCAGCTTACCGTTAATAATAAACTTGATTCTCTAATGTAGGGAGGATGCCACTGCATGAGCTGCATGTATCTGAGGTCTCCTTAGTAACATGTTGTAGGAAGGGTGGATGTCTATGACTTGTAAGGTTACTATGAACAATTATGGTTCGATAACCAAATCCACTTCAATACTTCTATTGATGGGCCTTAGTATTCCATCATATGCTCTTACAATCATGGTGCTGGACTTTATGTGAGAACTATCAATGGGCATTTAGTCTATTACGTGTTTTGACAACACGTTCAGAGCCAACCCAATCTACAAGCACCTTGGCAACAACACAATCTTTACATTTTACTATGATATACAATGACTTGTTGTGCCCTTTCCCTTTAGGATCAAGTTCATCTTCGGTGAAATATAAGTAGTTGGTTGATTGTATTCTCCCTATTAAATGCTCCATGAAGTCTAGTGTTATGTCTTAGGGGATATAAACTTCATTAAAGACTTTTTGGAGTGTATTTCGATGTAATTCTGAGCTCAAGGTTAAAGACATCAGGGAAATTCTGGTTGGTGTCTTTTTCAGCTAATCTATAATACTATACTCAATACGTTTCATCAATTTTAAAAACTCTATAGCTTCCTCCTTGCCTACTAGTCTATTGACCTCATAGGTCCTAGTTAGGTATGCCACATCTTTCCCTTTGGCTTTCCACTGGTTTTCCAATTCTTTAAGAGTAAAGCATCTCTCACTTCTAGTCAAACCTATGATTTCAGTATGGAAAACAATTGCATGAACCATCGTGAGATGGGTTTGATCATAGTTATAAGGCAAAGCATTATATTTTCCACTTCTATTCCCAATTGACTTGGTCAAAATCAATCTTGGTGGCCCCTTTTCCATTGGCTGATATCTACATACTTGCCCAGTCATTATTCCTATTTCCATCTCCTCTTCGAGACCATTAATTCCTAACAATCCTCATGCATTAAACTTTTCACCTTAGTGTGAAATATCTTACAATAACCAATGTCTTACCCATTATGCTGGTGGTAGTATAAGTAGAAATCACCGCTGTTATTTGCAGCTTGTTCTTATGATGGTGTTTTGAGAGTTGTCTTTAACAGCTCATATAAATCATTCATAACTCTCTTCATGGTTTTTGCTATTTTCTTTCCTGTCTCTATGGCATTGACACTCCTATTTTTAGAGGCATTGTTAGGAAGGGGATTTGAATTCATATTAGGTGCATCGTCAAAGGTAATCCATCCGACTTTGATAAGTTAAAGTACTTTCCTTTTAAAAGTGAGGCATGTTTCAATGTTATATCCTAGGGCATCAACATGATATTCATATTTTAACTAAAGTTTGTACCGGTAGGGAAATGGTGGTTGCATGGCTAAAGCGGGGAGGGGTGCTACTTGGCCGATGTTGAGGAGACACTGATACATCTCTTTTAGGGAAATGGGGAATGAAGGAAGTTGTTCCTCATCTTCCTCAAGGTGGTTCACCTCTGTCTCTATTTTCCTTCTAGTGAATCCTTTCTTTTCATTTAGATTCATTATTCTTCCAGCTCTAATGGCTTGCTTGATTCGTTCAACCACAATGTGAAGTGTTGGGCTAGGGCACCTACTAGATGGTCGAAGAAAGATGCTTTGAACATATTAAAAAATAAATTGGTCACATTTTTTTCCATTAGCAGGGGCTTGACCTGAGCAACCTTTTCTCTCCACTTCTAGGCATGCTCTCGGACCGTCTCTTTGCTTCTTTTCTCTATTATTAAAAGACTTGACCTGTCTAAAGCTATATCCATATTGAATTTATACTTTTTCACAAATGCTCCTACCAAATCTTTCCATCCATGGATTTAAATATTATTAAGCTTTATGCACCAAACTAGCGTCGCATCACTGAGGCTATCCTGGAAAAAATGGACAAATAGTTTTTCATCGTTTACTACCTGAGCCATTTTGTTGCAGTAAGCCTTTAGGTGAGTCAAAAGTCTTTTGGAACCATGACATTCGATACTAAGCATATTTCAGTTTCCTTTACAAGGTCATACAGATTAGATCCTTCAATCATTTTCATCCTTTCTTCCAATTCTATCCATTTATCATAAGCTCTATCAGCAGGACTTTCCTTTGGAGTTTCCTCCCCAATGATATTTACTATAAATGGTAGTCTTATGGGGCTGATAGGTGGGATATTAAGGAAACCTGTGAGCTGGTTTTCTGAAGATATCCTAATAGGGCCTAAATTTTGGAAGGGAGTAGTAACTGCTGGAAGAGGGGTCACTATAGTTTGAGTAACTAGGGCTTCTGTTGATCTTGTCCGCAATGCTTGCTCAAGTAAGCTAGTTAGCCTTGCTACATTACCTTTGAGGCTATTTATTTCCCTCTAATGCCTAGTTTCTAAATGGGCACGCTCTTCATTCTTCATCAGCTTCTTTTTTATTTTGTGGGATAAGTTCATTTAATAGGGGAACCTATATTTCAATTCATGTATATGCATATGTTAAAAAATGTTTGTATATGATGATGCTTATGCATGAATTGAACTGATCCATGATATCTATCTCATTGATCTGGAGCAAAATTCCTGATTTTGATGATTGTTATAAAGGGATATTTTACCAAGTTCTTATCATGGTCGAATTCCAAACACATTAGTTAAAAGGGAAAGTGAGTCATGGCTTTTAATTGCATATAATAAAAGAGTTCATACATTTGGACAAACTGAACTTTAGAAAAAAAAAAGCCTACACATCACTACTCATAGAGGGCATCGCCTCTATTAGCTCTATTTCTAATAAAAGTAGTTGTTGCATCTAGATGCTCTCTATACTTCATAACATCATTCCTAAGTTGGGTAGTTTGTTGTTGCAATCTCTCGAATTGATGAGTTACTTGCTCAATTTACCTTGTCATCTGTCTTATCTTTTCATGGAATAGAGCGTTATCAGTGATTATAATGCCATTATTGGAAGCTAGCACCTATTATTCCTTTCAAGCATTTGTATTATGTTTTCCAAGCGAGTTATTTTGGTTATTGCTTGTTGTAGCTCTTCTTTCTCAATGTTGAGCTCAACTATCTTGGAGTTAATCTGGACCTTAAAACTATCGATGTAATCTTGACATTCATGAAGCTCTCGCTTAAACCTACTCAACTCTTTTTCTATTTTCAAGCATTGACCTTTTAACTCTATCAGTTCTTCCTCTTGAATTTCCAACTCGGTCTATACCACCATGAGTTGTTCTTTTGCATACTTCAACCTTCTCTTGTAATCCTTTATGTCAGATTCAACATCCTTTCTAGTGCTTCTTTCTTCTTCAGATTGTTCTATATATTAGGCTTGAATCTTTTTCCCTTAATCTATGTCTATTCCAGTTAGCCGGTTCTTCTCTTTTTCTGTCTAATTTCTTTTTAAGGTTGTCCTTTTTTTCTCTTCTTCAAAAAGTCTATCATTTCCTTTTTTAAAATCATCCTGCTCTTAGCTGATTTTTTGATTTGGACCCTTTCTTTTTCCATTTGCATGCATTTGTTGACCAGTTCATCATGTTTGACTATTAGAGTTTCTAACTCATTTTGGATCGCTTTGGTTGTTTTTTTTAGCAATCTCAGCTTTTTTCTGCCAATTTCTTGCCATCTTAAAATCCTTCGCCAAAGTTGCTAATTGTTCATCTTTCCGTTTTAGTTGTTTATTAAAGAAGTTTCTCATTTTATCTTCTTCCTCTAGTTATTTCTCCAAGAGTTATTGTTTCCCATTTAGTTGTTTATTTAAGCAGTTTCTCATTTTATCTTCTTCCTCTAGTTGTTTCTCCAAGAGTTATTGTTTTCCTTTGATATGACAGAGATCGATCTCACACTTTTCTAACTTCTTTCTCAACTCCTCCTTATTATCCACTCTTTTCCTTTTAGGTTATTCCTCCTCTAATTCTGAACTTCCGGGTTTTGAGAGTCCAATCATTTCAGAAAGCTCTTTATTTCTCTAAGCTATGTAATTTTGACTTAATGAGAATTCAACCCCACTTTGCTCTTCTCTCTTTACTAATAGAAGCCTTTCCCAATCTTGCTTAATGAGTTCCATCTCCTAGACAGATAACTAATGTTTGAACAAACTAGTGAAATCTGCTAATCCCAAAGTCCTCGATACATGTTACACCCCCCAACTATCTTGCTACAAGTTCAGGCTCATAGCTAATGTATCTAGTTACGCCAACCAGAGGAAGCCATATCTTGTTACCATAACTCATAATGCAAATCATGTCATTCATCCATGGTGCTTTTCATCTGAAGTTGCTTTGTGGTAACAACATATATTTCTCTACCCACGCTTTCTCATCCAAATTTTTCCAAGTCTCATCTATTATAATTTTCAATGGTCGAAGATGGAACTACCAAAAGTTATTGAAAACATCTCGTGGTGTTTCAATGTGACTGACAATCTATAAATGCAACAGGGGAACACAACATCTTAAGGCTCATTTCCCATGCATCCTGCAATGGTTAAGTGAAAACATGGTTTTACCCAACATTTCAGCAGAAGCGTTGATTCGAGAGTGCTCATACTCTATGAATGCATTTGCAGCTTCTAAACTGATGACTCCAATTTCTAATGGAAAAAAGAACTAAGCTGAATATGGCAAAGGCTACTAGTTTGTACCGTTCATTTCCCAGTTTCCCTTCCTCAAAATTCTTTTTCATCCTAGCTTCGATGGCTTTCCACTTGAATCCTTCATTAGCTACCCTACACTGGTTAATTTTTCCCAATCAAATTACCTTAGAAGCTGTATTTTCAAATCTTTGTCTGAAGTAGATCTTATGGAAGTTGCTCGGGAAGTCCAAGATCCTATCATATTCTTTTAATATAGGTGTCATATCGACATTTCTAAAAGTAAAACACCTGTAATTATGGTCTAAAAAATTCAGTAGAGCCTTTACAGCCTCTGCTTGCACTGGAAGCCTCATTAACTATGCAATCCTTTTGTATTGCCTCTCAAATACGGTCTCATCGATATACACTATGATGGGTATAAATTTTTCCAAATCATTTATCATGTAATTTACATTTGTAATGTGTGTCAATTCATTAGCATTGATTCCTGGACAGTTTCCTTCAGCCAATTGTGTCATCTCAGATTTTTGCCCAAAATCTTGAAAAGATAGGTATTTTATCGAAGTCATGGTTTTAGTTCAGGACCCTATAATGTAGAATTAGTATGGCGGGCTTTTATTGGTGTAAATCAGATGTGGCATATACAATCCTAAAGACAGGTTCTATTCATTAAGTGAGTATGAGTAAGTTTTCTAACTGGTCTCAGAAGGGTCTCATATCTATTTAGTGACGATCTTTGTAAAGACAGTATGAAGGCGTTGCGAGGAATGATTAAGGCACCTATGTCCATCATTACTAAACAAGCACTTAGATATGAGTTGAGTGTTTCACAAATCTAAATTCTGACCTATAGTCATAGGAAAAACCGCTAATCCCCCACCTAACTTAAAAGATTGTGTGTTCTTTCAAAATTAAAGCAGGTGATGCATGGGGCATTAATCCATATTTAATTTACAAATGTATGTGCGATAAAAAAGGAATGAGAGTCACCACCTAATATTATGGTCATTAGAAAACCTATTGATCTATGAGAGTCTGGATAAAGAAACAAGTTGTGAATAAGGGGGGCGTATCACCCCTAAAACACCTTACCTAAGGTAAGTTGTATTGTTGTTTGTCTTAAATAACTAAGGTATAGTTGTGTTTTCTAACTGTTAGTTTGTCTATGGTTTAAGAAAAATCCTTCTCGGTAAGGAGGTTCTTATCTTATCATGTTAAAACCTAGCCATTCTAAAGTCAAGACATGAAAAAGGAAAAACAAAACCATCTTTTACATTTAATACCAAAAATATATCTTACGTATAAGTTCATAATCTCATATATTAAATAAAATAAGAATTTTGTTAAAAATTTAGAACATATGAAATGAATGGTAAAAAAACTATTTTATTTAAAATCAAGAATATGTCTTACGTGTAAGTTTATAATCCCTAATATTGAAAAAAAAATTGTTTTTGAAATATAGGCCAAATTCTCATGGCCTTAATAAATTAGTTATTAAAACTAAAATATGCATGCAAAGTAAAAACTTTTTCTATAATGATTTTTTTATATAAAGAAATATGTAGATATAATCTATTTTTGAGAGATTTGGTCATATGCCCACAAAAACACACACACACACACACACACACACACACACACACACACACACACATATATATATATATATATATATATATTTGTATTTTAAAATAAGACATTTTAATTTTTGGAATTTTTTGATAAAAAAGTTTTTAATAACAATTCAATATCTTACGGACTAAGTTTACTATCCCAATATTAAATAAAAAAGCAAAAAACAAAAATGGGAAGGATTAAAAAATAAATTGAAAAGGGTCTTTGAATTTTTTTAGATTTTTAAAAATTATTTAAGGGTCTGTTTGGCAAAAAAGCTCTTTCATTCACAACATAAAATGGTCAAAATAGGTCTAAAGAAGTACGTTCCAAACAACCCGTTAAACCAGAAATACCTTAACAAAAAAAAAAACTAAGCTAGCCAAGCAAATCCTTAAACTAAACCGTAAAGGACCTGCCCGGGTCAAACCTAAAATGATGGTTCGACCATAAACTGGATAAAACAAGATTTAACCAGGAAAAACTAACTCAAATCAATGATTTAAACCAAAACAGATCAAAGATAGGAAAAATAAAAAAAAAAACACTAAATATTCACAGAAGAACAGATCAAGTGAGCACTTAAGCGAAAAACACGATGAATATTTTTCATGAGACGATAAACATAAAACACGAAGGGGACCAATTTTTAAGCAATAAAAGGCATGGTTTTGTGCGCAAACCAATATAGATCAATAATCAAGTGTCGGTTTGCCTCGAGTATCACTCAAAAACCACGAATTCATCAAGAATGAGTTTCGATTCGGAACCGAAACCATAACATTAAACCCATAAAAACATGTTATTGATGCTTAAAAATTCTAGATTAATTACTAACAGAGGTAGGCGCATTTGTAGAAAACAAGATTGAATCAAAACGAGCTCTAAAACTAGTACACGCAACAACGTTCATCGGTTATGTAAACCTAGAAAATGCCTAAGAAAAACCAGAAAATTGTCAAACACTACCGCAACCCAAAAATGAACCTTTTTGTCCCCTAAAACATGTTTTCTTGATTTTAGCAAGACACATTATCAAAACTAAACATACTTGGATAAAGAAGAACAAATAAAAACAAACAAATCATCGTAAACAAATGCAAAAGTTTAAACTCAAAATTGTCAACCTAAAGTAACCTACACTTTTATGCAATATGGATCTAAACCAAGTCATCTATCATCACACCATACTCAAAATAGAACATTAATAGGCAAAACATGCTAATAACAGACTTCACAAACCCAAAAAACTTAAGCAACATTGTCATTTAAATCCTCCTAATAAAAGCCTCTAGAAATCTAACAAAATGAACACATTAATCCGACACACATCCCCAACTAAAAACACATAAATCTATGGTAGTTATAGCCTAGAAAACATGCCTAAGCAAACAAGGAAAACTAGACATAAGAGAACATCAAGAAGAAAAAAAAACATATTAAAAACGCCCACCATAACATCAAAACTTAAGAGCACCTGAAACAGAACACTAAATTATTAAATGACAACTATAACATGAAGAAGACAAATTCTCTGTCTTGTGTGGAAGGCCTTATCTAGTATATGGCCGGCCACTCATCTTGCGCCCCATGTCTGAATATTTTGATTTCTCAAGCTCTAAAATGTCTCAAGTCCCTGTTTGGATTAAGTTCCCATACCTGCCATTAAAATGCTGGACACCGAGGTGTTTATCAAAGCTTGCAAGTGTTCTTGGCAAGCCAATACAGTGTGATAAGCTAACTTCTACCAAGGAGAGATTATCATATGCTCGAGTGCTTGTGGAAGTGGATCTCCTTGCAGATCTTAGATCCTCCATCAATGTTGTCCTGCCCAATGGCAGCCCTCTCATCCAAAAGCTTATCTATGAGACTTTGCCAAAATTCTGCAAGCATTGCAAAGTGTTTGGCCATTCCACTAGAGCATGTTTTAAAAGCAAGGAAGAAGCTAGAACAGTAAAGAAGGCAGGTTCAGCTAGTGTTGCTACCATGAATAATGTCAAAGGTAGTGTCTTTACTTGACTCAGCCCCCCTGTTGATGCTCCGCCTGCTGACGCCTCTCCAATTGAAGCCTCCCCTGTTGATGCCCCTCCTACTGTTGCTCCTAAGGTTGATGCTCCTACTGTCTCTACAACGTCTAGTGTTGCTCAGGATGATCAACAATGTAACCAAACTATAGTTACTGGTTCAGAAGGGTGGGAAACTATAAGGAAGAGGAAAACTGGTAATAAGCAACATTCGACTCTAACAAAGATTCTGTCTGTTTCTGCCAAGAGGAAGGAAGTTGCAGGCCCAACTGATGTAAATGGCAACAGAAGGCAACACAAAGCTACAACGGGTATGCTTACCAGGAGCTCAGTGCACAGAAATCTAATATGTCATCTGGCAGTGGTGGGGAACCTCCCACCCTTTCTCATCCATGAAGATCTATTACTGGAATGTGAGAGGGCTCAACAGCCCTCTCAAACAGCATGAGGTAGTAAGCCTCATGAAGAAGAATAAGTTAGATGTTTGTGGTTTTGTTGAAACAAAGTTGGCTTCCTCCGTAGTTTCTTTCATGCATAAACTCCGGTTAAGGAATTGGAGGTTTTTGTCTAATGTTTTAGCAACCAACACTGCATGCATTTTGGTCTTTTGGAACCCCTCCACTGTTAAGGTGGAGCTCATTGATTTTACTGCCCAGGGTTTCCATGTCTCCATAAGTAACTTAGTGAATCAATGTACTTTCATTGCAAATTTTGCTTATGGCTATAACACTATTATTGCTCGCAGAGCTCTCTGGTAAAACTTACAGAAATGGAGCTCAAATTCTCCCTAGATTATTCTAGGTGATTTTAACTCTCTCTTATCTCAAGAGGATAAACATAATGGAGAGCCTGTATCCTTATATGAAAGTTCTGACTTTAGAACCTGTTGCTCTGTGTTAGGGCTCTCTAATCTAAACTTCACAGGAAGCCATTTCACCTAGACAAATAAGAAGATATGGAGCAAAATTGATAGGGTTTTGGTGAATCCTCACTAGTTGGGTCTTTAAAGATCAGTCCATGTGCACTTCAGCACCCCAGGTGCCTTTTCTAATCATTCTCCCATATCGGTCTGCGTTGGCCCTCAGCATCAAAGAAGACGTGCTAGCTTCAAGTTTTTCAACATGTGGGTTGAACATCAAGATTATAAATCTCTCCTCTTGGAGCAATGGCAAGTTGCGGTCTATGGCTCTCCAATGTATGTATTATACAAGCGGCTTAAACTCCTCAAGGGTCCCCTGAAGCAGCTCAACAAGCTTCACTTTGGTCATATTTCGGAGAGAGTCCGCAGGGCTGAAGCTGACCTAGACTAGCACCAATCTTTGCTTTAAGACAACAAGGACAATGCGTAATTGCTGGCTCAGAATAATAAGCTTCACCTGAGCTTGTCAATCTTAAAGCAGCGGAGAAAATGTTCTATAGCCAGAAGTTGAAATGTAATTTCTTCAAGGATAGTGACAGAGGGACTAGCTTTTTCCATGCCTTGATGAACCAGAAACACAAGAAGAGCTTCATTACTGCTATTCATCGATCATACTGATGGTTCTCTTATAACTTTAGTGAGTGAGGTAGGAGATGTCTTTGTCAGCTTCTTCAATCAGCTCCTGGATACTTCGCGAGCCACATCCCATTTGGATGAGTCCTTTGTTTGTTGTGGTCCTCGTCTTGATTCCACCGTGCATGCTTTTCTATTAGATGATGTCTCAAATGATGATATAAAAAAGGCCCTCTTCAATATTAGTGATGCAAAATCCCCGGGCCCTGATGGTTACTCCTCTCTATTTTTCAAGAATTCTTGGGATATGGTTGGTCAAGATCTTTGTGCTGCGATGCGAGACTTCTTCCTATCAGGCTAGCTTCTTAAGCAGATAAATCATTCTATCATAGCTTTGGTGCTGGATTCTGCTCATGTTTCTTATGCCAGTGAATTCAGACCCATTTCTTATTGTAACGTAGTGTACAAGATCATCTAAAAAATTCTAGCTGACAGAATGGGGCGTGCCCTAGATGGCATCATCAGCCCCATTCAAAATGCCTTCTTGGGTGGTCGCCGCATGGCTGACAATATTAATCTTTTACAGGAGCTGCTCAGGCAATATGAAAGGAAAAGAACCTCCTCTAGATGCCTTATTAAAATTGATTTCAGGAAAGCTTTTGACTCAGTCCAATGGCCATTCCTGCGGCATTTGCTTCTCCTTCTTGGTTTTCCTGATAGATTTGTTCACCTTGTTATGACTTGTGTTGAAACAGCTTCATACTCAGTTGCTGTCAATGGAGAACTCTTTTGGTTTTTTCCAGGTAGATGTGGCGTGAGGCAAGGGGATCCATTATCGCCATATCTATTTATCTCTTACATGGAATACCTCACTAGGATGCTCAACTTAGCATCTTAAAATCCCTCCTTTAGGTTTCACCCGAAATGCAAGCTGTTTGATCTCTCCCATCTTTCATTTGCTGATGATATCATCCTGCTATGTCGAGGGGACAAAGGTTCAGTTCAAGTGCTACTCCAGGAATTGCTACTCTTTGGGCAAACATCTGGCCTAGATATTAATATCTCAAAATCATCAATATATTTTGGTGGAGTTGGTGATCGTTTAAAGCAAGCTATTTTGTTAGACACCAGTTTCTCGGAAGGTGCCTTCCCTTTCAGATATCTTGGTGTTCCTCTAAGCCTTCACAAGCTCCTTGCAAGTCAGTATTCCCCCCTCCTACACAAATTAGAAGCAGCTATTCAAAGATGGATGGGTAAGCATCTTACCTATGCAGGAAGGCTAAAGCTTATTAAGTCCGTATTATATGGGATGGTGCAATTTTGGGTTAGCATTTTTCCTATGCCAAGTGTTGTTATCAGACAAATCACCTGCCTCTATCAAAACTTCCTATGAACAGTAGATACTTGCAGAAATAGGTCTGCTCTTGTGGCATAGAAAATTGTTTGTTTGTTGAAGCATGAAGGAGGTTTGGGCTTGCTTGATATCAAAGTGAGTAACAACTGTTTCATTGCCAGACACCTCTGGAACATTCACCTGAAGCAAGATTCCACTTGGATTAGATGGATCCATCACTTTTATTTAAACACTCACTCCATTTGGAATGCCCATGCTCAAAAAAACCTCCTCACCGTTATGGAAATCAATCGTTTTTCTTAAAAACCAACTTGTTGAGATATACAGGGGGCACCAACAAGTTATTGATTTGATGACAGGTTGGGAACAGAAAGGAGGAGGGTTCACTTTTAATGCTTACAGCACACTCAGACCTCAAAGCTCAACAGTAAACTGGGAGAAGATAGTTTGGGAACAATGGGCTCTTCCCAAACATAATTTTATTCTATGGCTAGCCATACATGGGAAGCTTTGTACTAAGGATCGGCTAAAGTTCACTCACACTGACACATTATGCATGTTTTGTAGGCAGGCAGAGGAAAGTCATGGACATTTATTCTTTAGCTGTAACTGGACATTTTCCCTATAGAGCAAAATAAAATCCTGGCTGAAAATAAGCAGGCGTATGTCTACCCTCAACAGTGCAGTGCGAGGTCTTCCTAGTAAAAAGAAGAACTTGAAAGCTAGAATGCGAAGAGTTTCTCTCTGTGTTTTAGTCTACCTGATCTGGGAGGAAAGAAATAAAAGAATATTCGATGATGAGAGTACTTCACCTACCCTACTCTTTCAAAAATTCTGGCTGAAAATAAAAAATAAAATCCTGGCTGAAAATAAGCAGGCGTATGTCTACCCTCAACAGTGCAGTGCGAGGTCTTCCTAGTAAAAAGAAGAACTTGAAAGCTAGAATGCGAAGAGTTTCTCTCTGTGTTTTAGTCT
>Ga0325414_1000155_pt1 | contig 45001 bp, 10 predicted proteins | sample PopdelMetagenome_8_FD_206183 | JGI IMG/M metagenome (GOLD analysis project Ga0325414, IMG submission 206183) | Populus deltoides microbial communities from Bellville, Georgia, United States - Leaf-PdKOR-R3 | ecosystem: Host-associated > Plants > Phyllosphere > Phylloplane/Leaf | place: USA... | reverse complement strand
AGCTTCGAATTCGATCCATGAAAGCTTCATTTCTTGTAAATTAATAAAATTAAATTTTATTTTATCAAATTAAATATTAACCGAGTGACATAATATTCTCTCGATATTTTGAATCTCTATATGCAAATATGCGAATAAATAATTGTAAATAATCTCAATTAAAAAGAATGTTAAATGACTGAATATAAAAAACAAATCAAGATACCAAAATAAAAATAAAAATGTGTTGGGATAAAAAAAATATAATTTTAGTGTGCGAATCAAATCTCATATGGCAAAATGAAAGACTAGTGACCTTTAGTTTTTTTATTTTTTGTTTAAAAAACAAAATTGAATTTGAATTTTGTTTCTGTTAAAGAGGAGAAATCAGTCCGTCCCAATAGTCTAATCAGGCCTGAAATTCAATTTGTGATTGGTTAAGCATCTGCTACCTGTGGATTTGACTCCTACACGTCTTGTTTTAGCAATTTGATGATCATTACTGATTTTGACGATTTAGCATTAGTAGGAGTGATGGTCTTATCATATGAACATCATTCTACATCTCAGGTCCAGTCATGGTGGATTGCCCAATCACATATTTGGACATCCATGTTTGGTTTCATTTATCTTACTCACTTTACTGGTTGCATGAGTTTCGTTCCATCGTACTAATTGGAGTTAATTATCACTCAGTCCTTGTAATTTAATTAAACAACTTAATTCATCCTTATACTCTTGAGAATATACATTTAATCCCTGTGTTTTTTGTTTCCTTATTACCCAGTCCTTCCATCTATTCAAGTATACACTATACATTTGGCTCCGATTAGAGAAATAGGTTCACCGGAGATAGTCATATGCGAGAAAAATACATGCCGCACTAACCATTCATGTGTTCATAAAGATAGAAGATTGCAATGCTATATTGAATTTTTAAAGATTGTAACTTGTAATATTGTACATGAGATTGAGATTTGATCCTAAAATGATTAGGTGAGGGTTCAAACGACAACTATCCTTGCTGTTTGGGTCTCGACATCCGTTCCATAGCTCAAATAGTAGGATAGCCGTTTCTTTTTGTTTGGATTTTGATTCATCAATTTTTTTTGATGTTTTTTTAAAGAAAATAGTAAGTTGTTTTTTTTATTGGCTATATTTTCTTTTTTAATAATCCATCGGATGTTTTTCTAAGCTCATTGGAAAATATTTTTTTTAAAAAATTATTAATTTATTTTCAATATACAAAATCTAATTAAGAGTCCTCTGAATATTACAGTCTTGGATTAGTGATTAGTTTAGGTTTTGAAATCCAAATAATCATCGAGAAAAGAGGATAAGCTCATTTCAGTCAAAATTTGATAACTTTAATTTTATTAACATCACTTATGAATTTTTTTTTATTACACCTTTTATTTTAAGTTTTGAATTTGTAAAATCCATGACAGTTAAAATAAATAAAAAATTTAAAACGACAAAAATTAAGTTTAAATATCTGAAAAAAAAAACCCTCTTAAAAACCAAAAATCTAAATACCAACAAAATCATAGCCACTTCTACAAGTTCCCCTGCCTCCCAAAGCCTCAAAAGCGGTGCTATATTTTACTGTTTTTCTTAGATTCGTATACCCAAGTAATTTTTTTAAGGTAAAAGTTTAAAATAATAAATAAATAAATAAAAAGTTGTATAGAGCATGTCTGTTTTTGTGAAAAAAATTTAATTTTTTAATTTCAAATTATGTTTTATATTTTTAAATCCTGATATTAAAAATAAAATTTTAAAAATATATTTCAAAACAAAAATCAATTTAGAAAAACAACCACCAGATCCCTTGCATTACATTACAAAAAAGAGTCAAGAAAATAAGAACTGGTCTTGTAGTTTCGTGAATGAACACGACCCATAAGCCACCACCTTCTCTCTTTTTCTCTCTAAAAAACCCTCTCTCTCTCTAACCGCCTACAGATATGAACACCAGCCTCTTCAAATGCAATTTGTCTTCCAGCTTCTTCTTGTAGTCTAAGGTCGTTCTTCTTTGACAAAGAAAAAAAAACCTATCGCATAGTACCTTTCATAAAGAACAAAACTTGAGCTCCCTTGACAAATATCACCAGCTTGACATTCAAAGATTGTTTCTTTCTGAATATTTTTTGCTTATATACTCAGGTACATCATGGGTCTCAATCTCTTTTCTTTTTCTTTGTTTTAGACTGTTTTGCTTTTTGCTTCATTGGTTCTTTTAGCCCTTATCAATGGCTTCATCCGCAGAACTTTGCCATACTGAGGAGATTTTTTTAAAGTTTTGATGTTGCTGACACTTTCTGAGATAATTGTTCGCAGCTGTTTTCGTTTTTAATTTTAGGCATGGGGTTTTGGAGGATTTTTCTTTTAAAACAGAAAACCAATATAGATTATTTAATAATGCACGTATATGGGGTTTTTAAGCTTTTTTAAATCTGGGTTTTGATTTTTGGAGTAAGTTTTGTTCTGTTATTGTCAAGTTTGGAGTTCTTGCTCTATCTTTTGCTGCTTGCTTATGTTGAGTTTGTTCTGATGCTAGATCAAGAAATACGGATTTTTTTTATTTAATCACTCATCTTTCCATGTTGATTGATCAGGAGGATCTTGCATTGGAGACATAGTTGCTCCATGGTGAGCTTTCACGTATTTAATTTTTATGTTATATTGGGTTATAATTGGTCAAATAAGATGTGATGGAACCTGAGGCAATGCTATTATTCAGCAACTTGGAAATGTGGATTCATTTGGTTGCTTTCTTGTGCTCTAATTCTTGAATTCGGGCTTGTTCTTTAGGGAGAAGCTCCAGCTTTCATTGTGGATGATCTGCAGAATCAGATTGGATTTGAAAATGGATTTGGCTCAAAATTCAAAGGCTGCAAAACCGCCACAACTATCGGCGATAAAACTGTAAGTGAGCTTGTTGCGTTGATTTGACTCTCTTCTAAAACAACCTCATTCCCTCTTTTGGTTAATCCGGTCAATGATCTTGCTAATTGAGATTCTTTTTGGGTAGTATGTCATTGGTGGCAACGATGAGTCAACATTGCCTGTTGAAGTTCGAATTTTTGACAAAGCTACTGGCAATTGGTGAGCTGATATTTCTGCCTAAGAGAGAGTGTTCCTTCATTGGGTTTCTTGTTTAAAGTTGAGATTGCTTATCGTGGTAGAATTTTCACGTTTTTCAGGGTAACTCCTATCGTGCTGGGATCAAAACCTAACTCATATAAAGGTCTCTCGGCCATATCATTGAATGATGATCGTATTTTGATAGTTAAGAAGGGGTCCGCCCCTGATGACTGCATTTTGTTTCTTGAGGTTGGTATTTCAGAAACTTCTGGAGATTTATTAAGGGAAATGTTAAGATTCTACTCTGTTTCCAACGATATATGAAATGAAAAAAAAAAGGCATTACCAAAATGATAAACCCCAACCTTCATAACATTTTCATTACTCTCCAAAAATGGGAATAAACTGTTCTCAAATTCCATTTGCAACATTGCCAATATATTGAATGTGATGTTTACATGATTCCCTAATTGTGTCTTCTTAAGATAATTAATTTGTTTTAATTTTGGCAGGTGGACACTTGGTTTGTCAGGGAGCAGAAAAAAATTCGGGGGACTGAGGTTGTTGCCTGGAGTAAGGGGGTAAGGGGCGATGCTGAGAAGCCAGTTGTCATAAGTGGTCCTTCTGGAGTGGGTAAAGGAACATTAATATCCATGCTTATGAAGGAATTCCCATCTATGTTTGGGTTTTCTGTTAGCCACACAACCCGTGCACCAAGAGGCATGGAGAAGGATGGGGTTCATTACCATTTCACCGAGCAAAGTATTATGGAGAAAGAGATAAAAGATGGGAAATTCGTTGAGTATGCTTCTGTTCATGGAAATCTGTATGGGACCAGTATTGAAGCTGTTGAGGTGGTAACTGATGCGGGGAAGGTGAATATTTCTTCTCCTCCTTTTCTTGCTCATTCTATATTACTTTGTTATAAGCAATTGTGGATACCTATTGTGGTTGCAATGTAAGGTATTCATAGCAATGCAATGGTATTTAGGTACTGGATCAACCAACAAATGATTATGAATTTGGATTGCTTTTGCTGAATGTCTTCAGAAACCATATAAAGAACCTTTTCTAAAAGAAAGACCTCAACTTAATCAAAATACTTGCATCTGCAAACTCAAAATGTTTTTCCAAGAAGCTCATTGATTTTATTTTGCTATTTCATTTGGGCTTGCAGAGGTGCATTCTTGACATCGATGTTCAAGGGGCAAGATCAGTGAGGGCTAGTTCTCTGGAAGCAATCCTCATCTTTGTTTGTCCCCCCTCAATGGAGGAGCTTGAGACTCGCCTCCGTTCAAGGTAAGTCAGATCAAATTCCTAACCATTCTTGTATCTTCATGCACTTGTTCTAACTTGAATCTGATCAACAGACGTACTGAGACAGAGGAGCAGATCCTTAATCGACTCCAAAATGCAGAGGTGGAGATGAAGCAAGGAAAATCATCGGGCATCTTTGATCATATCTTGTATAACGATAATCTGGATGACTGTTATGAGAGTCTTAAGGTAATGCTGTGCTGCTTGACATTGCATCCATGCAGAGTTTACTTTCAAATGCTTTATATTCAGGTAGCGCTCTCTGATTTGCTGCAGAAACTTCTCGGGATAGATGGAGCTGCCGCAGCTACCCAGATATCAGGTAAGATATCTGTCATCGACATAAATCCATGATATACTTATTTCATCTTCTTCGGTAAAATATTCAAGTCTTTAATGTCTAAGAAAATGTAGCTAATATGATGCTTTGTCAATCCAGCACCCCAAGGGATTGATCTGCCCGCAGACCATTCAGTTTCGAAAATGGATAACAAGATTATCATAAACTATGGAACTCCAGAACTAGAGAAAACATCAAAGAGCTTGTTAGTTCCACTATCTTTCTTCAAGAATCTTATATTCAACATTATGATCTCTTGTAAGTTATTTGAATGGTGTGATTGTTGACTTACAACTACCATGATGTGGGTTGAGCAGGATAGTGCTGGATGTATCCTCACTCAAGGGAGGGGCTCCTGGACGAACAAGAGGGCTTGACGTGTATGCCACTGACTCATTTTCAGATGACTTGAATGGGATCAATCAACCAAGCTAACGACTCCAGCCTCATAGATACTAACATGCTTTCACGAACTTCAAAATCTCCCAGTTGTCTCTGCTTTATATTCTTATGAAAGGGAACGGTGACTAAGCTCGAAACGTTATTTTTTGTAATAATCCCTTGTCTTGATATCATCTCCATTTTTTTTCATTATTTGCCTGTTTTAGAAAGGAGACGACTTGGATTAATGTTTGAACAGTTAGTCAAGTACTATTCCCTCGCCGGCAATGAGATGATTTATGATTTGTACGGGCGCGTTCACGATCATCTTGGTAAAATATAACAAAGTTCATTACCCATCATTGTTTCAAGCAAGCAGATTAGAGTAGGTAATAGTCGTGGCAGTGCTAATCCAGGTGCATTTGTCTACATGTTTCTACTCATCAGAGGTTGAAAGAACATTTTTTATAATGTCGAGTGGTTTTCATTGGCGTTATGTATCCACTCCACAATCTATGCGCCGATTGTCATCTTTTGCATTCGTGATTTGTGGGAATACTAGCTGAAAGATCTGCCTTTTCGAAAGCACATTAAAAGGGGTTAAATCTTTTCAAGATTGCGTTTGCATGAAGATGGAAGGGTTGGAAGATGCGTATAATTTCAAATATCATAAAGGAATGCACTACAAGTTGACCACCAATGTGCAGCCTGCGCTCTGCTTAGCTAGGTGTGCTGCGCAAGCATTACATGTGCTAGCTAGGATTACCCGTGCGTAGCTAGCCATTCTCATTCAAATTAATTCCCCTCCAAGCATTTAAATTGATCGAAGTCAATATACATGTTTTAATCTAATGGCTTGAAGAAGATACGGGACGGCACAAAAAGACAGCTAGAAGAGAAAGAATTAGAGAATGAGACGCAAAAGATGAGAGGAGATTGAAGAAAAAGAAAGAAAGAGATTCGACAGACTAGCTTGTTAGAGCTCCCATACAATTTCAATACCGTCAGAAAAAAACTTGCAATTTTTATTTTTAATATAAAAATTATAATAAATTATTAATATCACAGTAAAATTTAAAAACACTAAAATAAAAAAAAAATTGTAGGGAAGTGTTGTTGAACGTCTTGGGGTCCATAAATAAGCCGAAGATTTATGGAATGAAGTTTTTTTTCTTATTTGGTTCTGCGTTACAAAGGAAATGGGTAAAATTAATGTTTTTATATTTTTAAATCATATTTAATATATTAATATAAAAACTATTTTTAAAAAAATAAAAAATATATAATTTTAATATATTTTCAAATAAAAATTATTTTAAAAAACATCATCCTTTCACCCCATTAAAAAAACCGTACGGGGAACTGCTTTAACTGAACTTTTCCAAGTTGGATTCGTTGCCTTTTTTTTTTTTTTTGTCTGCTGTCTTTACCTCCTCGTGGGGGGACCCAAACTGAGGCAACATACAGAGCAAGTTGGTGATAATCTGCTAGGATTGGTTGGTGTCTTTTAAGGGCCGGCGTTTCTCTCACATTCAGCACCTTCCATTTGTACGATCTGCAGACTTTGATAGGCCTACAGAGGTTTTGATGAGAGGCCCAGGATGCACCACAAATAAAAAGCATCTTCCTCTTCCCATGCGATACATGAATCTACTCTTAAATCCTATTTTTATTTAATTTTGTGTTCTTTTTTATTTTGAATGCATTCTTTGCCACAAGACATCTGCTCGCAAGAAATGATATTATGGCGTTGTGATTGCCTGCCTCTTTTCATTTGCAAAAACTCAAGTGTATAGAACAAAGGAGTCTTGACCATGCTTGGTCAGAGCCAATCATGTTCTTCATTTAACAACGTAGATAGATTATTGTTGTAGGTTACTGCTGGATTTGAAGAGCAATGGGAAAATGGCACGGTACAAGGATGGGAAAAGAACGCTCAAGAAACGCATACTGTTATTGATCTTGATTTTTACAGCACTGAAGAATTGAAGGAAGCAAGAATATCATTGTCTGCAGCTGCTTTATTTTTCCATGAATCATTTTCGTTTTGCCTGGAGATCTATAATCAGAGAGCATTCTCTTGCTGAATGCTGATAGTTTATGTTAATGTCAAAGAAACAAGGATGCACTTCTGTATCTTGTAATCACCAAGTGTCAGCTGATGCTGACATGTTGCTGCTGTTATCATTCTCCTTATAAAATAACAAGAAAGATCACTCATCGATTAGCCATTTACTACTGACATTATCAAACATGGTAATTAAACCTGAATTGGCTTGCAGAATCAATCTGGTAAACTGTTTACCTGAAGCTTGGTTCATGTTGCGAGGTTACACCTCGGTATTTTGATAGTTTTGTAGTTGCAGTTTTAAAAAAATAGGTTTAATTATAAAAATAATATTTTTTGTTGCTGCTAATTTGATGTTATATGTATTTGATTAAAATTGTTATAAAGTATTTATTAAATAAAAAACAGTTTACAAAGTGCTTGATTAAAACTAATTTTAAATAGGTTAAATTGATCATATGGGAGGAATTTTTCATTTAAAAAAAAAAAATAGCAACTTCATTCCAGTGATTTATCTAAATAACATTGTGTTATAAGAAAATCATTTTAAAATTCACTTAATAAATCTATTAACCGAGCTTTGACCAAGTCAAACTCAAATTCCCCCAACATCACACGATCCATTAATAGACGTTCTTGATGGGCTCGCCTACAAATCAATTCCACATTGACATAAAACAAACCCCATAACAGAGGACCCAGATAAGCTGAGCAAAAGATTGCAAATGCTCATTACTTTCTCTTTCGGTTTTTTTCTTGTTTTTCCTTGCACATCAAAGATTAAATTCCTCGTCGATTGGGTTTTTCAGTATTAAATTCCTTTTCAAAGCAGACCATCGAAATCCGAAAAAAGATTATTTTATAAAAAATCAAATGATATTCCAAAAGTTCACGAAGGAGATTCATATAACCACACTCTTTTTTGTAAAATTTACATAAATTGAGTACAAGGAAACGGTGATCCACTTAACTAGAAAGCCCTCTACAGCCCCTGAAGAAAGTGACAAACAACAAGCCAAGAATGATTTGCCAGTAACATACATGCACAAAACACCTAATTCCTCCCTACGCGAGTCAGGGTCATTGTCTCAAGCTTTGCAGAAAAGCTATGAACGATTCACAATGGTTGAAGAAACACCTTCAGCAGGATCAAGCAAAGCGTAGAGTGGTAAGCCCAACAAATAATTACTGCATGTGAAAAGGTGAATGGTAATTCTATCAAGTGAGAAGCACCTTTCATCTCTCAAGAGTGTGGAAGAATCCACCGCACCTTTCAGCTAAATGGGCTTTCATGCAATTGGCAATGCTGGCGACAGACCCTTTACCCCACTCACCATAATTTGTTCACGTTGCGATCCCTTTCTCCCGCCATCTTTTCTGAAAGCCAAAGAAATTTAGAGATATGATACCAGGGAAACTGCAGGTTGCATCCGCTGCTGGAATACGTCTGATTTGGGTGCGTTTGATGCAAGGGCTCTGTTGCCTCCCCATTACTCCTTGGCGAATCGGACTCTCTGAAAAAGTTGAAGGGTCTGGATCTAGAGCTTGATGAGTTGTTAACATTTCTCAAAACTGTTTCATAAGAGCTGGTATGCGTATCAGGTAGAGTACTAGCAGCTGTAGTGTCAGGTTTCTTTTTGTTGATGAAACGGCCTCCACAACCTCCTTCCCTTCTCTTTGCATGTAAATGTCGGCACTCGTGAAGATATGGCTGAAGCATGACAATTGACAACGAAAATACAGAGTGCTTGAAACAAATATGGAGCAATATACTGAGGAATTTTAAATCATAATCTTCCTCGAAAGAGCAATATACTGAGCAGATTTTGTTGAAACTAATTGATTCAATTGCAGATGATTTATCTTTATGATAATGTAGCCTTAGCATTGTTGAAAGAATTGATCCTTGATTGTAGCTATGTAATTGATTCTAGGAAATCATTTCCATTCTTGTAAAGATTACATGTAATTCTGCAACTATAAATAAAATATGTCATCCACATTGAAGGTGTGGTGTTTTGAAAAATACTCTAATGGTATCAGAGCTCCTGGATTAACCTCCCTTCAATCCTTTCATCTTCTCTCCAATGGCCACCGAAAACCCTTCTGCCCCTCTGCCCTTCACCACCCTTATTCATATGATCACTGTCAAATTATCTTCTGCTAATTTCCTCATTTGGCATAGTCAAATCCTTCCCTTCATTGAGAGCCAAGACCTTGTCGGTCATATTGATGGTTCCATTGTTCCACATCCAAAATTTGATTCTCTCAACTCTCAAACACCAAGTGACAAATATTTGTCTTAGAAAGAAGCTAATCAACACTTGTTTTTTGCCTCCTCCGATCCTCCCTAACCGGAGAGGCATTGGCTGAAATTGTTGGACTCTTCACCGCACATGACGTCTGGCTCGCTTTGGAAACAACCTTTAATCACAAGTCTAAGACACGAGAGACACAAAAAAAACCGATCTTGATTTTATTAAGTTGGTTTGAGAGAGAAAAGTTCAATGGAGGCTGTTGAAGCCTTTAACCGTGACAGAAAATCAAAATCCCATAATTTTATTTTCATTTGTTTTGCTTTTAAGTTTTTAACATAGGGTTATTTAGGTTTTTGTGATGTTTTTAGGTATTGTTTTCAGTGAAATCAGCTTGTGATTCTGGTTTTATTGGTTTAAAAACTTGAATCTCAATTTTTCAATTATAAGAAATAACCAAAATTTTTCAAGGGCTTGATTGTGCTAGCCGTTTCCCTGTTTTGATGTGAAAAATGATGTACAAACTAGAAATATGTTTCTCCTGTTGGGCTACAGGAAGATTGCAGAGTTATGGTCTATGGGCTAGTTTGGGCTTCTTTTACATTGTGGATCTATCTAGAATGACAACTAGAATTGTTCGAGAATACAGGCCCCAAATTTTAACCAAGAAAGCCCAGTAAATTGGCCCAAGATCCGACCCATGTGGAAGAAATTACCTAGCCGAGGTAACTTTAACAAATAACTCCATTTTCTCGGGGAAATAAAATCACGAGAAAACATGGAGGAGATTCGCTTCACGTGTGTGTCCTGTACAAGAAATGATACGCCATCCAGCACCGCACACGCTATGTGCTAGGAATATGCTGTGGTAGGGCTCCACCTCCACCTGACGCCATTATCCAACCCACCAAGCAACAAATCAAATACGCCCAGGCTCTGATACGATGACTGCTTTCTGGGGGAGCCTTAATAATTGCCGCCCTGACTTTACTTGATGAGTAAATCAGCTAATCTCAAGTGTGGACCGAATAATTGAGTTAAAAAAAACTTGATTTTTTCTTAAAACGATATTTAATAATTTTCTTTTTAACTTAACGCATCTTATTCATGACAATTCGAACCTTTATTAAAGATGGTTTACTGTAGAAGATTTACTGTAACTCTTGTCTCATTCTCATTGGCCCTATAGATTATAACAATAAAATCGTAATTTTATCATTCTTGGACAAAGGGGGTAATAAAGTATTTTTATTGTTTTTCACGTAATAAAATGACTAACATTCTATTTAAAACAAAAATATATTAAAATGTGGTTCCTTTTTTTTTTTTTTCTTTTATTAGCATAGTAAAATATCTGTATTATTATTGAATTCAAATTATTTTTAACTCGTGTTTATGGCTTTTTATTATTTTTATTATTGTTGTATCTAGGGGTTTTTAGTCTTTCATTGTGGGTTTGTTTTTGTTATTATTGAGTTGTATCAAGGGCAATTTGGTATTTTAGTAGGTATGAAATATTATTTATATTAAAAAATGGATGACACGTGTCGTTCGCACGAATGCAAGTGGCTTCTTTTGCGCTCTTCGGGCAACACACAAAACATCTTTCAGCCATCAAGCTTCGGCTTCTACGACAATCTTTGAATCTTCATAGTAGCCCCTCTATTTTTGGGTTGTACGTGTGACTAACGGAACTCTAGTTTGGTATCAATGATACTTTTTCTCTCTCTTCTCCTCGATTTTCACACTTAACCCTGTGAATTTTCAAGACAACCCTTCAATTTATTTTTCTTTTAAATTTGAACATTGTTTTTTATTACTTTTTTTTCTTTTAAATAATTCATGGAATTGAAATTTTCTTTCAATTTCATCCTTTAATGATTTGTTTATTTATTAAATTTGATCCTTATTTTTTAAAATTATTTTCTTAATTGAATTTGTTTTTCAATTGCATCTCTCAATATTTTATTTTATTTTATTTTTATATCAAATCTAGTTGTTATTCTTTTAATTGCTATTTGTTTTTCAATTGCATCTCTTCATATTTTATTTTATTTTATATCAAATCTAGTCATTATTTTTTTAATTGCTATTTATTTTTTTAGATCTTTTTTTAATTCAAACTTTCTTCTTCTTTTTTTAATTTCATTCCTTGGCATTTTATTTATTAAGATTCTGTTAATAAAAAAAAATAGCTTTGTGATTTTTTCGAGTTTGCTCTCTATGAAATAATTTTGGTTTTAAAAATCAGGTCATGAGTTTGAAAGATTAGTCTAAATTGACTTAGTTATTTTTTTTAGGATCCTTTTTAAAAATTAATTTTTGCAATTCTATCACTTTATGGGGTTATCCTAATTTCAGGTGCTAATTCACAGATTTTACGGGATAACCTAGGTTGACTCATACCAAATTTGTATTGTTTGATTTATATGTTATTGTTGTCTATTCTTTTTTTATTATATTGTTAAAAACTAAGGCTATTGAATTCAATTAAATCAATGAGCTGAATCTTAACTTCCCTTTCTTTTTTGAAAACATTATAGTCGTCTAAACATCTTTTTAATGCTAAAAAAATTTGAGGAAGAAATTGATATAAAATACCTCCCGACCTAACTTCTTATCTAGTTTAAATCATGTGGGAGTTGTATATTGATGTGACTTAGTTAACTTGTTCGATTCAAAAATAATATGGTCGACTGGTAAAAAAAAAATCTAAGAATAAAATTGAGATAAAAATGATGAGATTGACAGTAAAAAAAAAACCATCTTAACTCAATTCCTTATTTGCCACGGGTTTATGATTAAATTGTGTTGGAGTTTCTTCGAGTTGATTTAATCGACTTAGTTGGTCCAAAACAACCCACACGACTATTAAAAAAAATTAAGAATTAAATTAAGGAAAAAAAACAAAATTGAAAAACAACATTGAGGGAAATGGGGAAACAAAAGAGGCTGAATTTAAATTAAAAAAAAAAGTTTCACGGTTAATATAAAATTCTCCCAAGAGAATACATTTAAATCCATTATATATATAATAAATTTATGACGTTGAGATGCATTTCTAATTAATTTATTTATAGGCAGGTCGTTGCGAGTCAAGTGTCAAACCATAGTGTGACGATCAAATTATGGTGCAGAAGCTAGCACAGCAAGAAAATTGCATGTTTACATGTTAACATGAGAATGAAGACTGAGAGAAACAGTATGAATATTAGATGAAGATGCCAAGATTATATACTGTCGACGGTAGCAAAAAGTTCAACAGGAAAAAGCAAAAGAAGAATATTCAATCATCGAGGTCACACTAAAAAGAAGCTTTTCTTGTTTTTCTTTTCTTTCCCTCTACAAAGTAGCATTCACATGAAAGAAAAGAAATCACAGTTCTGTAGGGACTTCTAATGGAGCTAGCAATTAAGCACTACATGTTTTACTCAATCCGCAGCGCTGATCTTGTATATCTCACGTCTTAAAATTAAGTAATTATCAAGAAATTAACAAAATTAATCCACAAGATCGTTTAACAAATTAAAAAGCGTATTAGGGGGGAAAAGAGAGAGAATGAAATTGAAGATTCAGCATTTATAGGCACATACATCCATAAAATACAAAACCCTACTGAAATAATTAGCTAGCACAAATCTGCAATCAAGGTTGACTGCTCGATCTTCAAGCCCTAATTACTAATTGCACACTTAAATGGCCATCATTAAGTTGCAAATATTAGTACATAGAAGTCATCCATAGAACCAGTATAAGCACATCAATTAAGCTGGGATTTTATCACGAAATGCAAAGAAGAAGAAAAGCTCTATATCCGGAGGAGCAAAAAAGACTATGGGAGATTTCTTTGACGAGCACTTTGTAGTTACCCTTCTCTTCATTGGAGCTGGTGGACAAGATAAGATCTCCGGTATTTTGAATCTTTGAGCCTTTGGTGTAGAACAGCCAACGATGTCCTTATCACCTTCTTGGTCATTAATGTTGACAGCGCATGACTCTTTGGAGCTGGTAGAAGTAGTGCTGTGACTGCAAGGCAGATCCCTCGATGGTTCTTCGCATTTTGGCACAATCTGTTGCCTCTTGCATCTTGTTGATCTTCTTGTATTCGATGGAGCCATGTGAGGGCTTGATCAATAAGCTTGGACTGCTAAATATTGAATTCTAATAGGAAGGGCTGAAATTGATGTAGCGGCTAGCTATAGATGCTCTTTTCAGGTGGATGTAATGGATTGATAAGACTTCCTTTTGGCTTTGTGAAAGTTACAGCTGATGAAGTTTAAGAAAGAGACACTGACTAGCTAACAGTGCCTCTCACCTGAAAGGCATTCATGACTTGCAAGACAGCAACAGGAACATTCCAAAACACTATTTAATAACCATTTGAAAACTTCAAAAGCTTCTGACCTGGATCAAGTAAATCCAAAATAACATCACAGCAGCAAACACTAACTACTACCACTTGAAGAAGAAATTCATTCAAACCTGTACCAAATCCTGTTAGGATTGGACACTCCTTTGGAGTAGGAAATAACTCAGCACAGATATTTAAAGAAATGAATCTGCAACTTCCTATCTATTTCCTGGATATATGTTCTCCAGCTAGCTTGTAGACACTTTCAGTGCATATACCAAGAAGTTATAGCGAAGGAGAATCAGTAAGATATATTTTTCTTAACATAAAGGCTTACCACTTTTCAATACAAGAGATAAGGCTTTATCAGCAAAGAATCAAACGGTATTATATGATGTGGGGCACAGGGAGGTGCTTGAGATTATTGTTTTTCCCTTTGTGCCCAACTCAGCATGGGGGCAAGTATACAAGAAGCCCTTTTCCTTTTCCGCCGAGTTACTAAATAAAGCATCGATCTATAATTATGCTTTGGAGAGGAAATGGTACTCGCAATGGTGCATATATGTTTGTGGAGCCAGAAGGCTAATCTTCTCTGCAAATTTATTCGTACATGAGTAATTAAAATTTTAATTCTTTTCAAGCAAAATGCAACAATCTGCTTATATTCTGTTTTTTTTTGAGAAAAAATTAAGGTATTTTTTTAATATTATGATTATGTGTATGTTGTATTGTATCAAAAAAATATAAAATGTTCCATTCATATATTTATATGATATAGATGTGTGTGTATATATGATTAGATTTTAATTGTATTTAATAATATTCATTGGATAAAATAATTATATAAAATTACATTTATTCAATCGACATCTAAATTTAAATAAAATTATATCTATCATACCAAAGAAAGTTTATAATTTAGTAATTTAACCAAATATATAAGGTGTGAGAAAACAAATTGTACCACTAGAAAGTAATTATTATAGATTGTAATAGTGATTTGATGATTTTACCCTTTACTATATCAGCCAAGAATGCTTAAGTCAAGAGTAAAATGATCTTTTCAACATAATTTATTTGTTATTTTTATTTTACTTAGAGGTATAAAGGTCTTTTTTTTTTAGCAATAAAATACCTTCAATGCCTTATAAAAAAAAATTGATAGCTAGTTTCAAGGAAATATTTTTAGGTTTCACATTTTATTGCACATTAGTTTTACTAAATTACTCTCAATTTCAAAATTAATTAAGTTTTTTTAGGGGGGAATTTTGCATTTCTCTTTGGGTTTATTTATAATCGAATGGGTAAAGAGGTAAATTTATCTTTTAAAAACAAAAAAAATATTAAATATTCAAAGCACATTAAATTTACTAAATTACCCCAATTTCAATATTTATTTATGTTTTTCTTGGGCCATTTTTGTATTTTCCTTTGGGTTTTTTCATTATTTTCATACTGGTAGATGGGTAAATTGGTCTTTAAAATAATTCAAAAAATAATAAAAATTCAAACTTGTCAAGCGCGTTGAAAGTTCTGTAATTTTTAAGCCGTGCATGACACGTTATGTGGTGGTAAAAGTTTTTTTTCATCGTGTTTGTCAATATCCGGTGGCATCGTCTTTCTCAAGAGGTGATCCGTGTTTGCTTGTGATGGTCAAATTGTTGTTGGAGGCTTTTTTTTTCTTTTTTTTCTCTCCTTTCTCATAATTCGCACCTGACATTGAAAATTTCAAGGCAATCCCCTTGGTTTGGAATATTTTAGTATCAGTCCTCATTCTTATAAATTTTTAATTTGTATCCTTTTCCTTTTTTTAATTTTTTTTATTTTTCAAATTTGGTTTTTATTTTTTTGTTCATTTTCTTTCTTGCCTCTTTTGTGAACTTTTAATTGTTTTCAATTTCATCCTTTAATTAAAATTTTAAATTTGTTAATTTTTTTAGATTTGATCCTCATTCTCTTGGTGGTTTATTCTTTAATTCTTTTGTGAAATTGATTTTTATTTTCAATTTAACATTTCAATCCAAAATTATCCGTCATCTAATTTGTTTTGTTTTTCAAATTTAATCCTTATTTTTTTAATTATTATTTTTTTAATCCTTTTTTTTGTGATTGAATTTGTTTTTCAATTTCATCATTTAACTTTTGATTTATTGAAATTTAGGCTTTGTGTTTTGCTTCCATTCAAATGGCTCTGATTGCAGGTTCACATCATTTTTTTACTTATTTTCTTTTTTAATTTCATTACTCGACGTTGATTTTTTTAAAAAAAAAATAAGCTTCATGGTTTTTTTTGTTTTTCTTTTTATAAGCTTATCTTAATCTCATGACCTTGTCTGTGTATTTGACGGGTTAACTCGAATGGACTCGCACCTTTTTGGCTTTCAATTATTGTTTTTATGTGATTAATTTTTTTATTTTATCCTTTAATATTTGATTTGTTAAGAATTGACATTCATGGTTTTCTTATACTTGATGCTTTTGATCAAGGTTTGGCATCAATTTTTTTTATTATTTTTTTTATCTCATAATTTGATATTGATTTTTTTTTATAAAAAAAAGACTTAGTGGGTTTTCTTTGTTTTTATTTTTATATGGTTATCCTGATCTCACAACTTTATCTAATGGGCTTGACGGGTTAACCCATGTGGACTTAAGCCTTTTTTTTCTCACAATTACTATTTTTTTTATCCTTTTGTATATTTAATTTTTTTAAAAAAAACATCATTTAACATTTAATTGGTTGTTGAAAAATAAATAGAGTTTTTTTTTTAAAAAAAATTATTGCTTCTAGTTAAATGATACAGGTTAGAAGTTTAATAGATTCAAGGAGGGCTGCCTTTTTTCTTTTTTCTTTTTTTATCGCCAATGTGGGGGTTTAGTTGAAAGCTATTGCAGTCGTTGCCTTGCTGGACAAAAGGGCCTTGAAGACGGAAGGGAAAGAAGATTAAAACAAATAAAGAATAATAATAATGCAATTATTTTCCTCCAAAAAGACAGCTAAATAATTAATTAGGCTGTTCCAAACCAACCTAGAATTTAGGTAAAGGTGTACTTGAATACTGTTAACAAGGCCCACTCATTATGAAAATAGAGCTTTGATATTGCAAACAAACCTAAAATGGGCCACCAATCAACATCAAGTTTCATGGACCGTCAAGCTTCAAGCCCTTCCACATCCTTCCCTCCAAAAACGAGAGCAGGCAATTGTTGGTAAAAAGGTACTTGAATTAGGCACTGGCTTACTAGTTTCAGGCGACGTGCCTTGAGGAGAAGTTGCCAAAGAGGTCGCAGGTTTCATAGGTTTACAACCCTAGTGGTTGACTGTTCTGGCATTCCATATCAGAGAGAAGAACGATGAGTAAGCCCCCCAAAAAAGCTTGAGGCCATGCATCAATCGCATTAGAACCAACATTTATCTTGCAAATATGGCATCCCAAAATGCGTATGAAGTTGCATTTTGATTTCAAACTATAAGACTCAACGGAACTTCTTCTTACAGGAGTCCATATACTCAAGCAGTTGATGGGAAAATGGCTTGAGCATATCAAAGCAGGTGCTGAATTTTACCACCAAGCAGTGTTAGTTCTACTATATAGACCATAGTGGGAAAGCTAATAAACTAACTGATCTTCATGGTTCCATTGGACTTTGAGGTTTGGAGCCTGACTCCAGGGACTCTTCTTCTGATAACTTTTGACTGAAAGGAGGTCGTGGGGGATCAACTGTTAATGACCCTTCCAATACCTTCACTACCTCACTCATTGAAGGTCTCATCTGTTCATCTGATTGAAGGCACCAGAAAGCAATTCGTAACACTCGCTCTAGCTCCTTTAAATCCACGCCATCATCAAGTCTTTTATCAATCACCCTCTCTGGGTGCCCCTGGATCCATTCCTCATAGGTCCACTCCCAAAGATCCTTGACTTCTGGACGCCCGGTTATCAATATCAGCACCATCTTGCCAAAATCCGCCACATCTTTCTCTCCACCGTATGATTCCTCAGGACGAACCATTTCCAACCCGTATTCACTCACCTTGGCCTCGTAATTTTTATCCAGGACTACGTTTGAACATTTCAAATTTCCATGGCTTATAAACTCCCTACATCCCGCGTGCAAATAACAAATAGCCTTTGCCACAGTTAAGCATATGTCAACTCTCCTTCTCCAAGTCAGTCTTTGATTCAACTCATCATCTTCGATACATTTGTCCAGAGAACCATTTTTGACATATTCGTAGACCAAATATCTATGACCTAACTCACAGCAATAGCCATTCAGCTTCACCAGGTTTTTGTGATGTATACTTCCTATCTTCGATACAGCAGCTCGAAACTTCCTTTCTTCAATGGTTTCGTCAAGGTCTTTGACTGCTACTGGCTGTTGGTTTGAAAGCGCACCTCTATACATACCTGGCCCTATCTGGTGCTTGAAATTCCCAGTGATGTCCTTGATTTCTGTAAATGGTAACATCATCACACCCTTAGAGTTTCGGCCTGTGTAAGCTAAAGCAGCTTTCCTCAAAATCCGATTTCTTCTTCTATAGATGAAGTAGCCAATCCCTAACTGAACAACAACAAATAAAAGTAATGTGCCTGAGGCTGCTCCACCAATTTGACAAGAAAGGCACAACCCATGAGACCGTTTGACTGGAGATAGAGATGGAGAAGAACTTGAATTATGGGGATTAACAGCTATGGGGTCCGAGCATGTCTTAACAAAAGATATCGAACTTAAAGAGGGGTTTTGATGCCCAGAGAAGTATGGACTTGTTGTCATTCGGCACTGAGCAGTTCCATCATTTGTGAAGGTTGCAGCTGTACAAGCCGGGGCCTGCATGCACAACTCTCTACATTGCTGTAAACTAGTAATGGTGATAGATTCATTTGGTGGATAAATCCCATACAGAAAAGTGTGCTCATAAGTATCCATACTGTGATTAGAATCACAATTCAGTGCAAAACATTTCAAGTTGGATGAAGATGTTGTCTTGAAAGGGCATCGGCATTCGGGAGATCCTGATGTATTGAAAACACAAATGCCATGCCCGCCACAGGTTGCGAAAACATTGCATTGATTTTCAACGGCTTGCCAAACTGATCTCCATGACCCTGTAGCTTCTACCCATGAGTATATCCGCAGATTACCATCAATGTCTAATTTAAGTAACCGAAACTTTACACTGTCATTGTGGTCTTCCCCAAAAACAGACCAAACAGGATTCAGATTGTGGTCCACAAGTTGCAGGACTCCACCGGAGGTAAGGACGACACCAAGATTCAAACTAGAAGGATTTCCTCTGGACCAGTAAATAACATCGCTTTCCCACTTCAGCTGTAACTGACCTGAAGCATTCATATGAAGACTGTAATAACTTGAAACAGAATTTCTGCTTGCTGCTCTAAGGGTTTTATGAACAGGTAAATTCTGGCCTGGAAGAAGTGTGTCGGATGGATTATCAAAACTTTGCCAAACAACATCCTTCTTTCTATTCAATAGAACAAGATTGCCATCATTACGAAGAAGAGCCGAAGCAACAGCTAATTGGCTCGTGTTGCTGGTCCACACAGCAACTCCCCTCAAAGAATCAACCAATACCAGCTCCCCGTTTTGAGAAAGCTGGAAAAAGGACTTGTTACCCACAGTGACATCAGCTCCAGCAACCCAAACCACAGTTTGCTTGGGGAAAGGAATAGATTTTGAATTGAAACGTATCCCTACACTATACTGAGTAGGCTGTTCAGAATGGTTAACGAATCCAACAGCAAAATCACCATTGGAGGAAACCCACAAGTTATTTTCCTCTACAGAAAGTTTTGACCCCAAGGGAATATGTGAAACAACAATATGAATGAGAAAGAACCAAATGAAGACACATCGAAGGAAAGTTGAACTGAACAAGAAATTGCCCTGCCTAAGCATACTTGAAATGCTTAGATATGCAAGAAACAAGCAGCAAATTCAGTGACTACTTAGAAGCCTCTAAACAAGCAGGAGAGACGAAATTCACTGGACCTCAATTTACACATCGGAGGCACAGCAGCATGTAGTAAAAAAGTAGACAGCTTAAACACAATGAAGCTTACGAAACAGGAGAGATTCAAGATGATCATTGACACAAAAATTAAAGCCAATGAATCACATGTCAACGATTATTAGTAAAAAACACGACTAAATCTAAGAATTTCAAGGATTGTATGCTTAATCAAGCAGAAAACAATGACAACGGAGCGACTACAAATTCAAGAAGGGTCTAAAGAATGGGACTTTGGTACTTTACAAGGGCAGGAAAGCTGATTAAAAATCAAGAAGCCAGTGTGTGTACCACCTTGACCGCCGCAGTAAGATCAATCTCCCTTTTAGACCAGGGTACAAATGAAAATCAAAATGGGAGCGTCTAATATTTGACTAGGAAGTAGGAACACGAGATTGATGAATATAGCAGCAGATGGCCTCATCAAAAATAAAATTTTGATGGCATGGGGAAATAGAAAAATGGGAGTTGAATATTGAAACTTTAACAGGGACACAAACGGGACCCAAAATGAGGCCAACGAGCTACAACTTCTTTGCAATGCAATTACTTTCAGGGCTTTGAAAAAAAGGAGTAGGGTCTGGATAATGGTATGAAAAGAACCCAGTTTTGAACATCTAGAGCTCAAAAATTAGAAAAAAGCAGAAAGGTAGAAAGTAAGAGAAACCACAGATTGGGACGGAGGAAAATGGAGAGGATTTCTAGTCATATTTTAGAAAAAAAAGTACAAGCCAAAGATCTGAAAAGAAAAGAGGAAAAAGAAACTTTCCAATAGGAAAGATTCCAGGAAATAAAAAATACGGTAGTACTTATTTTTCTTTCCCTTGAAATGACAATTTGGCCTGAGAAATCTGTGACAAGATTGGCCTGAGAAGAGGACGGTTTTGGATAGGAGAGAAGGGAAATGGAAGCATGTGAAAGCAAGAATATGTATTGGATATTTCCTTCAGCCTTTTACGACTTAAATTTGGATTTTTTTTTTGTATTTTTTAAAAATATTATGCTTCCATTTAATTTTATGAGCATAGAATATCAGTATATATTTGATATTATGATAATTTTTAAAATTTTAATTTTAAAAATATTGTTAATTATGGTTTTAAAAGATATATACTTAATTAAAACTAATGTGAGATACCTTCAAATATATGCGGATACTGCAAGTGTCTAAAAAACAGCTAATTATTTTGCTCCTGGGGGGGGAACTATTGCATCTGTTGCTTTGATTCCAACCCTAATATTATTTATAACTTGAAATTAAGTATTGATAGATTTAATTTTAAAATATTTCTTTCATGTTTTTAACATGCAAAATTATTGTAGCCACATTAATATTTTTTATGTTTTATTTTATTTCATTTTTTATCTTTTAAGTTATTTTAAAAATTATACTTTTTAAATTTTTTTATTAGGTTATTTATCATCTCATGAGTTTGATTTTATTTTTTTATTTCAATATTAAACATTAAATTTACTCTTTTAAAAGAACCGGGTAAAACCCCAGGGCTACCCCAATTTTTTCTCTCTTTTTTTAACTCTATCTTCTAAGTTTTTTTCTCTTTTGATTGAATTTTTTTAATTTTATTTTTTATAATTTATTTTAATTTGTTTTATAAAGTTATTGATGTCTCAAACAAATATTTTAATATTTAATTAATGCTCTATGAAAGTTTTTTTTATTTCATACTATTAAATAAAAAATTATTAAAAAAACATTTGCTAAATCTGATAGAATCCATAATCCAGTTAATGGTTTGGCATGAAACTCGGGTCATTTCAATATATATCGTTTCAATATTAAAATAAAAAAGTTATTGTCTTAAATTATTTTTAGTTAAATTATATTTTTACCAATCATCTGATTTATTTTTTGATCTATTAAATTAATTAAATCATATCAAGATAATTTTTATAAAACTTAATTCTAAATAAAAACTAAATAAAAAAAATGGTTGGAAGATTTTAAAATTAACAGATAATATTAAATAATTTCTGAATATTTTTTTATATTTAATTTTTTTTATCCGAGATGCTCTGTTGAGCGGCCATTAAATTTGCACGTCCCTAGTGGATGTCAGTTCTGGGCAGTTAACCTTTTGACAGCGCATGTTACATTATTTTAGTCCAGTGGCTCATCATCTCCTCATCCTCCACGGATGTCGGAAACTTGCATTAATAATAACAGTAATAATAATAATAACATCAACCACTGCATTTGATTTCAGTAGTTGCAATTTAAGTCAATTTCTAATGTAAAAGAAATAATTATATTATAGATATGTTTTCACTTATCATAATTTTTTTTCTAATTAAAAAAAAAGGATGTTGGTGTTTTATAAAATAAAATAAAAAAAATACGAACTAGTAAATAAAAAAGAATTGGTAACACTAATTAAATATTAAAGTGAAAAGTTAATCTTCACAATACAAATAAAATATAAATGTATGCATAAATATTTTAAATCAATTATTTTTTTTATTTTAAATATTTTCATTTATTTTAGCTTTGCGGCTCAATGTTGTTAGTAATACCAAATAATTTTTATTTTTATAAGAATTTCATATAAACACAACTAATTCATATAGAATATAAAGAAAAAAAAATTAATATATGTCAAACTAATCTCTAGAGATAAGTCATAGGAATAAAAAGAAGAAAAGTTGAGGTGTACAGGGCTAAGCCCCCTAGTTAGGGATTAATAAAAAAAATTTCAGGAATGCTTGGGTCTAGAACTCGAAGCTTGCATATAGGGTTTTTTTTTTTAAAGGTAAAAATTCGTTGTTCACTCATGTTTTTTTTTTTTTTTAAGGTGAGTGACAGGTTATTTATCAGGTAAATATCATATTGTTGATTGGTCTTTTTTTATCGCATCTAGTGTTTAGAAATTTCCAACATAATTTTCACCTTGCTTGTATTTGAAATTATCTCTAAAATACAATATAAACCTCTGAAAACCAATGATTAATCTCAAAACACTCTTAAATCACTCTAAAAAAAAATCAGCCAAGTTAAAAAAAATAAAACCCGATTTACTTTTCCTGACATGAAGATTATTATTTTTTGTGGTTAAAACATGACCAATCAAAAACTTATTTTTTCCGTTGTTTTCTGGTAAGTTTTTCTCCCTTTTCTCTCAAACTTAAAGATTGAAAAATTAAGCATAATGAACTTTTAAACTAACATTGAAACTAAAAAAAAAATCAAGGTTGACTATGTATTTTCTTCATGTTTTATAATATGATTATTTTTTTAATTTTGTCTTTATACTACAATTTTAAAATTTATTTCATAAAAAGATTAAATAAATAAAAATCTAAAAACAGAAAATGAAAAAAAAAAACAGAAAGAGAAAGACGGGGAGCATCCTCACTGTTCATATCAAAAGCGATACCGACCCAGTTCTTTTAGTTGTATTATTAAGTTAGTACATGAATTCGTTAATTAAAAAGGAAGAGGTTGTTCGTTTTTTCCCCCACTTACAGTGTAAATCTTGCCGATGAAGGGGAGCAGTCGAACTACTCAAAATTATTTAATGAATTGTAGAGGTGGAAAGTCCTCGTCCTCTTCTCTCTCTCTCTCTCTCTCTCTCTCTCTCTCTATATATATATATATATATATATATATATAGATGGTGTATTGTGTGGTATGCGGAGAAAAAATAAATAAAGATGACAGTTTTTTTAGCGATCCTGTTTCTATGTGAGGACATGGATACCGCCTTCATATTTACTATCGAACCAAAATGTTTCGACATTGAAAATATTACAATAATTAACTATTATCTATAAATCTAAAATGCAGGGGAATCCAATGTGGATCCCCTCGTGTAGTATAGTAACGTAGACGGACTGTTTATAGTTTTTTTTTTTTTAATTTTTCCTTTACTGGACAAAATTATAGTCAAATTTATTGAAAAATAATGAGATTGAAAGATGAAGAATCAAAATAAAAAAATATGAAAAAAATAAGTGGTTTTAACAAAGTTTGGGGTAAAATATTTATTGTATATTTTTTAAATTATAAATATTAGATCCTTTCAGTTTCAAGGATTTAAAGGTAAAATTAATTTTGATATCAAACTTTATTATTTTTTTATTTTTGTTGCTTTTAGTCTGAAAGAAATGAGAGAAAAATATTGGGATCTGATGCTAAAAAGAGAAAGCTTTCGTTGCATCAATTCTGATAAAAAAATAATTGATATTGGTGTCAAATTACTTTATTTGATGAGAAAAGTTTATATTAAGTGTTTTTTTTACCTTGAAATTTTCTAAAAAAACATATATGAGCTCGGTAAATTTTTTAATTTCAGGTTTTGGGGTATTTTTTTGGTTTTTGAGGGTATGGATGAGTTTATTAAGTTGTTTGGGATGTTTTCTAAGTGATTTAGATCAGAATGGGTTGGGAAATCAGTTTTTTTTGTTAATGCTTTTTTTTTTATATGTATCTTTTCAAAATGATTTTTAAATTTATATTTAAATTAATATTCATTCTTTCTTTTATTTTTTATCTAGTCTCTTTTAAATAACAATTATTTTTTAGTTATTCTAAATGCATTTGATTTTTTAAGAAATTGTTTTAATTCATCTATAATTTTTTTGTATTTTATATAAATAGAATTTATTTTATTATACACCTAGTTCTCAATTTATTTTATGAGATATAAGGTTTTTGATTTTTAATTTAAAAAAATATTATAGAAGTTTTTAAATTTATTTAAAAAAAAACAATATAACCAGCGATGAAATACAAGATACATGAGGATGTTTTTTTTAAATATTATAAAAGTAAAATAATTAGCTAGTATCTAATTCAAATCTTGAAAATAATGAAATGAGGATGCTGGAATTGAAAAATAAATCTCTATCCGATAATACAAGATAAATGCACTTTTTTTTTAAGAAAATGTTCAAACTTGTAGATGAATCAAACAATAAAGCAAACAAATTCATAGTTTTGAATAGAGCGGACTCCATTGTTGATTCTTCTAACAATGCCCTCTATCCTGTTGGCAGCCGTTTCATGACTCGTGACAAGGGAAAAGGAACAGGGAATTGAATTTCGTCGTGGCGTGACCATGCTACATTCTAAAAAAATAAATTTTTATTAGATTAGTGGTGTGTTTTAAAGTATTTTTTATTTGAAAATATATTAAGATAATATTTTTATATTTTTATATTTATTTTTAACATTAAAAAAATAAAAATCAATTAATTTAAAATAAAAATAAATTCAAATATTATTAAAAATATTTTTTAACACAAAAACAAATCCAGTCTAAACTTGCTTTTTAATCAACTTTTTGCCCAGCATCATCATATATACCCAGTTGAGTGGGTCCATAACAATCGGGAATTCGAGGGAGGAAAAGGCCACTTTAATGAGCACATTTGCATTCACGGCTTGGACTTATTTCTATTTTTAATTTTTTTAAAGGTAGTGTTTATCATTGTGTTTTGAAAATGTTTTTGAAAAAATTTTAAAAAAATTTATTTAATTTTTTTAAAAAATTAATATGTTTTTTTATATTTTTAGACTATTTTATTGTGCTGATATTAAAAATAATTTTTAAAAAATAAAAAAATAATATTTTAATATATTTTAAAATAAAAAGTATTTTAAAAAGTAACTGCTATCACATTTTTAAACACCCTAATAAAGAAATCATTCTTTTGTCAAACCTCTTGAGATTATCTTCTTGGTTATTTTAACATGCAAATGTGTTTTTTAATATATTTTTAGGTGTTTTTTTTTATAAAAGCTAAAAATAAGTTTTTAAGATCTAGAAAATGATAGAATCGGACAACACATCATCTTCAATGCTAGACTCAATGTCAATTATTAAACAAAAATAATAAAGCGAACAATATATTGTTTGTTCTTTTTGTTCTTAAAAAAAATCAGACATGCTGGTCTGGTTTGTTAGACCCAGCAATACCTTTAAATAAAATTATTTCTTGTTTTTCATTTAATTTTTTATTAATATCCTCTCTCATTTTGAGGATCTTTTAGTTTAATTTTTTTAAAAAAATATCAATTGGTATTTTATATTGTTTTTATGATTTCATAATACTCGAAAGAGATTGTTATAGTGTGTTTTAAAATTTTTTCTATCTTAAATTTTAGATTAGATAAGTTGTATTTACATATTTTATTTATAAAAAAATCACATGTACATAAATAGCAAGTAGAATTAACCTCAAAATAAATAAAAATGATTTATTTAATATTTTCAAATAGTTTTAATATATTAATATATTTTTAAGTAAAATACACTTTAAACTTGTCATATTTTTAAATAGCAGTCATTGAAAAAACAGGAGGAAAAGAAAGCTATCAAGTAGTTTCACACGCACCAAGCAACTTGCATACTAAAGACAAGAAGATGGTATGAAGGAAGATCATATATTTGAAGAGGTCAAACCATTATCTTTTAATTCTTTAACTTTCAATATTTTAATTGTTCTTGCCTGTTCATTGCTTTTCCCTTTAATTTAATGTATCCTTCAACTAATCAATTTACATTCTTCATAATTAAGAATATACGAGACGAATTATTGAAAGTGACTAATATCTTTTAATACATTAACAAGACTCAAAGTAAATTAAATTTTATACTCTTGATTAATTAATTTGTAGCTCAATTAATACCCATGTCACCGCTTTTCCAAGACGATGCACTCGGTTTGTGAGTAGCCCAATGCCCGGTGCTGCTGTAATCAGGTGAATTCCACCGGAGTTTTAGACTAGGCCTATTACAGAGATACAGACAGACTCGTGGTGTATGAGTTAGCCCAATGGCCGTGGCTAGTGGTTTATTCAGCAAATAGGCCTAAGACGCATAGTTTCTTTTTGGGTCACAAGGGCTTGCAGCTCTACTGCTATTGACCAAATGGAACGATGATCCTCATAGCTCAAAACCTCCTCCCATTTTATCAATCTCAAGGAAAAATCAAGCCTTGTTTTTCTTTTTTTGACAAGTACTTTGGATCTTTAAACAGAACCATATATATGGAGCTTTCCTCCTCTTCTTTTTGAGAGAAAAAAAGAGAGTGAAATTAAGGGTTTTTTTTGCAAGTATTATTGATGTTTTCTCTTGGTATTGGCTGTTTGATGCTCAGACAGAACCATACCTATGGAATTCACTGGCTTTTATTTATTTTTCCTAATAAAACTGAAACCATAGTGATTTCCAATCTCTGTAACCATAATTATTTTTTATTTTTCAGCAGTTCTCAATCTGCCCTACTTGGATTTCCATTAGGTTAGCACATCACTCTAGCAGCAAAAAAATTCTGCTTGCGTGCATGATCCCAAATTTATTGGCTAGTTTTTTCCTTGTATTCCCCGAAGTTAGATCGATTGAGTTTGTAAATCGGCATCTACTCCTTGTTCACCCTTATGTTTAGGCGTTAGCTCCAAATCTTCCATCTCCTCCATTTCTCCAACCGCAAAAAACAGCCAATACTTTTAACTTTTAGAAAAAACACAATTTTTTTTTTAACTTTTCTTATAAATACTTTTAAAACATTAAAAAAAAAACCACAAAATCTACATTTGAGTTTCTAGCAACTTCACGTCCAAAAACAAGTCGCTAATCTTTAATTTGATTGTTGCCGTCGAGCCAGCCAGAGCTGGCCAAGTGGTTTGGACGGGGTCCACCATAGTGCCTGTGAATTTACATGTCGCCTAATATCCCCATGATGTTTTAGATAATGAGTCTCCATTGGCACCTGGTCATTTGCCCTACCACACAGTGAAAGTCCCTTTCTCGATCGTATGGCTATTTGACGTGGGTTTTCTTCCAATTTGTTTGTACATTTATACTTGATTTTAGGTGTCTGTCAAAGAAGGTCGACTTGGAGAAATTTGAAAAGAATGCATCTCATCCCTACACGATCAAATAATCTTCAAAGTTCGGTGTCGGGGACCATTATCTTGTCTAGATGAATAATCCATGCAAGTGAATGTGTTTTTCATATAGAGCTTGTGCTTCTTTCATGTCTACATCCTTAGTCCTCGAAAATGAGAGGCAAGATTGAAGACGTAACCTCCATTAATTAACAAGAAAAAAAGTCACCTAGGGCAGAGCCAAGATTGAAAATGCTCGTCTTTTAGCGGCAGTAAAAATAAGCAAAGTCAAAGAAAGATGAATGAACGTGTTAATTAAATGATTGTGTTGTGAATTATTTATTTTGATTAATTTTTGATATAATTTGAAAATGATAGATATATTTTGAAAGTTCTTATGATAAATCACATCAATTTAATAATGTTTTAGGTGAGATCTCAAATAATATATCTTTTATTTATTGAAATATTAGGGATAAAAAATATCAACAAGCTTGCAAATAGCATCAACTTTAAATGATTTAAAGTTGTTTTTAGGTTCTAAAGCAAAACTAAGTACAAGAAATTTCATTGTTCCATCATTGAATCTAGAATTCAACTCTTCCAACTAAAAATCCATTGCTGAGTTAAATATATTATAATGATAATGTTAGTAAATTGTCACAAATCCTTGTTACTGAAATGAATGTTTATATTAAGCATTTATATGTGGTATGTCAATCTCATATTGTGTGCAAACAGATTGCACATGTGCAAGGAAAATATCAAATCCGATATCTTTTAAAGTTTGAAGCAATGTTTTAGTAGCTGGGACAATATTGAGTTGAATTTGTGTGATGGATAATACTATACAATAAATGGAAGAAGGAAATGTGTGTTGCTTTTGTTAAATTTTTTGGGTTGAATATGTACGGAAACATGAAGTAATCTATCACGAGGGGGGATATGATTTTCGACTTTGGCTTTCTTAACTAAAAAAGATAGAGATTTTAATTAAAAAAAAGATGGTTGATTTGGTGGATAAAGCGTGTTTTTTTAGTTAATTTAGTTAAGTATAACTTGGACTAATTTAATATTAATACAAAAAAAATATTGAGGTGGTGACATACTGGACAACATATTGGTGACATACTATGTCAATCCAAAGATATTATTTTTAACTCGTGAAGCTCGTAATCTGAAACATGAGCCTGTAATAATCCAATGGAATCCAAATCAAAACAAATTAGAAAGCATAATTGTAATTAACCAAATAATGAAGCCCTAAAATGAAAAAAAAATAATTAAAAAAAAAGACCCAAAAAATAACCCGGGCAAACCTAGATTGGTGGCCTGCGTTATGCCACGATTATGACCAAATTGTTTCTAATGTAGAAAAAAAAGATGCTCAGACAATGTCAGTGTTTTTAAAGGAAAAATAAAAATTTAAAGTCGGGTCATTGACCTAACTAGATCCATTAAGCCAGATTAATTTAATAATATGATTTTTTCTTTGCAAAGAGCAAAAAGTAAAAAGACTTGATATAACTCAAGTCATTTTTAAAAGTAGTGAAAAATCTTATAAAAAACCCAAAATAAAATTACGGATTCCAATATTCAAATAAATCAAATGTTGAATGATATTTAAAAAAATATATTGAGAAATTAATTTAATTTAATTAAAAACAAATCTTTAAAAATAAGATAAATCCACTAAATAACGACAAATAAGGGTTGAGATCTTAAATTCACAACCTGTTAAATCTTAGACCTGAGATCAATCAAGAAGATCAATTTAATATTGAATGATGAATTAATTTAATATTGAAGGATTAAATTGTAAAAATATCAATTTTAAAAACTTGATAAGGTAAAAATATAGCAATGGAAAGATTAAGGATAAAACTTGATATAGAAATATAATGAAGGAGGATGAGATCGTAAAAAAAATCAATTTTAAAATGATCCCAAATAAAATAAGTAGCAATCAAAAGAATGATGGTTAAATATAGAATAAAAAAAATTGATAGATGATGAAGTGAAAAAACAAATTCAATTCTATAAATTTATTCAAACAAAAGAAAAGCAATTAAAAGAACATGGACCAAATCTTAAAAAAAAATAAATGGAAGGGCTGTTGTGAAATGTTGTAAGCACAGCCATGAAAATAGAGAAAAAGAAAAAAATGATGGTGGTGGAGGGGAGGGGTTATGAGACAAGAAAGCCAATTCCCACAAAACTATAAATAATTATGTTATGCGCATCGACTATCAAGTAAATGCCCACCATGAGGAATCGAAAAACACAAAGAAATCCCGTTTTTATTCTTCGTGAACCACCATGTGAGCCATTTGAAGACGGAGGGGGTGGTTCCCTTGCTGCCGCGTTCGAAGAACGCACGATCAACTTTTCTTTTCTTTTTATTTTTTTATTAATTAAATTACTAAATCACCCCTAGCACCAAATGATTATTGCAAAAAAACAAAGTGAAATTATGAATATGCCCCTAAAATCAAGCCTAAGATTTTTTGTTTCAGGGGCAATAAAGTAATTATATTGTGCATGGTAAATGAAAATTTTGCTTTTAAAGATAACCAGATAATTTATCTGTGCAAAAATTTACAAAAAGACCAAGTTATACCTGAATAATTTTAGAATAACAGATGAAACTCATAAAATGATTATTTTACCCTTCAATACCAGTTATTTGATTTTTTTTTTCAATAAGGGGTAAAAATATAATCTTACTTGTGCACTGCTTTTCCCACCTTCTTTAGGTTTTTGTCATGAACGATTTATCTGAGATTTTTCTCTCTCTGTGTGTGTGTGTGTGTGAGAGAGAGAGAGAGAGAGAGAGAGAGAGAGAGAGAGCGCGATGATCACGCTCCGACTCTACATCCTTGGGTATGGTTTCCATACGGTAAAAAGAACATGTTGATATGGTAAAGTTATTCTATTATATATTGATATTGACACAATTGGCACAATGGAGCTAAAGAAGCACAAAGTAATCACAGTTTAATAAAATATTAATAATAGCACAATCTAATTATAGTCAATGTTTCCATTTTCTAATTTTCTTCCATTTTGTAAATTTTATTTCACTGTTATTTTCATACCTGGTCAACATTAAAAAACGGTTATGAATTAGCCACCACTAATCTATTTGATTCGCAATTCATTGCGAGTTGAATAATTTTTTTTTAAAAATATTAATATATTAGTTTTTTTAAAATGTTTTATGACATAAAAAATTATAATTATAAATTAAAAATTTAATCCATATATTTAATAAAATAAATTAAGAATTATATGTGCAATCAAAATAAATTATGAATCTTGATTTCTAACAAGTCAAAGTTATTAAGCCAAACTCGTAATCCCCATCATGAACTCAATTTTTTTAAGATAATATTAATTTTTTTAATATCGAGACGTCGACATACTGGATGAACATTGGCTTTTCGACTTAACTCGTAAAATCCGTGATCTAAATCATGGACTCAACTGAATTTAAAATATTTTTTATTTAATGATATGATAATAAAAAAATAAATGCTTAAAAAAATTATTACAATTTAAATATTATAATATTTATCTGAGATTATAATAATTTTATAAAAAAATAAATTATAATATTTAATTCAAAATCAATAAAATATTACTAGTTGAAATTAGAAGAGAAACAAATTCAAAATGAGTAAAATGTTGAAAAGGATATAACTAGAAGAAAAAGTTTGGATGGTAGATTTTTTTAGAGAGAGAGAGAGAGAGAGAGAGAGAGACGTTCGGAAAAAAAAAAAAAAAACAGTGAAACACCATAATCTTCTGCACTTCTTTCATGTAAATGCAAATTTAATGCTCAATTCCATTTCATTACAAAGAAAGAGCACCCAGAAATGTAGTTTTCAATTACATATGGATCGTTATCTGATCTGTTTTGAAAGCCACAGTTCGCAATACCTTCAGAGGCTAAGAGCACGTTTGGGAACGTGGCTGTGGCTGCGTTCCCAAAAAATTTAATTTTTTTTTGTTAAAACTTAATATTATTTATATGTTTTGGATCGTTTTGATGTGCTAATATCAAAAATAATTTTTAAAAAATTAAAAAAATATTATTTGCATACATTTTGATATAAAAAATTATTTAAAAAATATCCATAACCACATTACCAAATACACTCTAAATCAATTTCAAGTGGTAGCAATTGTCAATCCATGTCCTTTTTCTGTGTGATGTTTCCAGGTGTGAAAGATGCTTTTGAAGTGAATTTGGATATCAAACCAGTTTATATATATTTTAATTAATTTTATAAATTTTAAAATTAATAATTATATGAATTTTTAATATTTATATTATATAAATATTGGATATTGGAAATCATTAATTAGTAAGAATTTTTTCTCCAAAATAAAAAATTAATTCCCATAACTTCTCTCTTAATTTTGCAACCCATCCCATAAAATTCTTTTGAGGCCCTCATAAGTTCCGTTTTTTCAATTTGTTCAAACAGTAAAACAAAAAAAATATTAGAATTGATTTAACCAGTGAGCAGGGATTGTTTCTTTAAATAAAAAAAAAGGCATTCTACTCAAATTAGATATTCAAGATAAAATTAGAGAACATATAAGTTTAAATTATAAGCTTGCAAAAGCATAACACATAGAAAACATGTTATCAACATAAATAATACATATTTAAAGATTCTAGCATGCATTTTAAGTATATATCATACTTGCAATTGATATCAAAACAAATTCTTATATCTTTGTATTAATTAAAACAAAACCAGATAATGGTATTTACTTGTTGACATAATTTAAAACTAATTAATTTTGTTGTTGTTAATGATCAATTATTTGTTATTAAAACTTTATTATTCATTACTTGGTGCAAAATGATTTTCTTCAATAAACTTTTTAAGATTTCAATAACACCACGTTGTTTAGGTATATTTCTAAATAAGATCCAAAGAATTAAGAAAATAATACTTAATTATTCCTCTACAATTACTGAACCTAGACTCTAGATAAGGAGAAAATTTAAAAAAGAAACAAAGGTTTAAAAACCAAAAAAGCATCAACAATGAACTAGGTGAAGAATAGTGTTAGATTATGTCAAAACAATGTAGACTTAACCATCTCAGACACTCTTCTTCAACTATTTTTTACAAAGAATTTTAGGTACCAAAAGTTAATGGATTTAAGTTCTTTCTTTTCATGGACTCGGTAAACTAATGTGTTGGAATAAATAATTGTTTATGGATTAAATTCAAGTTCAATTTTCAACTAGCAAAAAAATTATTTTTTGTAACTCAAAATATTATTTTAAACCGCATGAGTTAGGGTGGCCTAACGCACATGTGTGTTTTAAGCTCAAAACCCACTTTACTTATGACATATCTCCTCTAAAAGCTTCGCATTTAGGTTCAATTCTTGTTTCTTTTCCATATAAAATAAAATTCTTACACGGGGGTTTGAGTTTTACCAAAACATGTCAACCAATGATTATTTGAAACTAATTTATTATTTACCCATGATTTTCTTGAAACATATTAACATTTCATGTCAAGAATCTCGTATTGAACATTAAATTCTAACAAAATCTTAACTCTAAAAAGTAAATAGACCCACTTTTAAATTTACCTCAAATATGTTTAATTAATCACGTGCTTAAACAGATTTTCCAACACAAACAAAGCATGAATTAATAAGTTTGTCCAAGTCCTCATGTTACACTTCTCATTTTTCTCCTCTTCCCTTCACAACACCCATTTCGCGTAATAATTCTCAAGAGATCACATCCATAATTAAACTTATAGCTATTAATTTGAATATCTAACATTCAAATATCAAGATGAATTGAAGAAAATTTAGAGCCACGTTACAATTGTTTTAGCAAATCACATCAAGTAGGGGTGATTGGGACTGCAGATAACATGAACAAGCCATGCTCAAGATTCAACTCCTTTCACATTTATCTCAGGCCTTTGTACCCTACTAACCCAACAATACCCCAATAACGATAGGGCACCAATGACCAAACCTTCTATCTACTTGTCCAAATTTATTTATGACCAAACTAATCACATCCATCAATCTAATTAATAAAGCATGCTGAACCGAATCACCACATCACAATAAATATAGATCATTAATTAAATCTAATGTCAAAACTATATGTTATCCAAATCAGCACTTCAGCCTACAAATTCTGCCTCGCCAACTTTTTTTTTTTTTTAATGTGCGTGTAAGTTGGCCTTTACTCTTAGTGTGTTTATTTTTATTATTATTAATATAGATATCTGGACTTATTTGTATGTATCTTGAATAATTTCACGGGTCTTGAAGGTAACAACTATATAAGTCTTCAGTGACTACCATATTAGCAACCACAAGACTCGAACATGAAACTATAAGGAAGTAAACTTTTTAATTCTAAACTTTTACCACTGACTCATTTACTAAATGATTCTTCATGTGTGTTTTACTTTGTTATTTTATAGTTTTTGTGCTGATAATTTTTTAAAAGTAAAGTTAAAAAATATTATAAATTATGTTTTTTTTTATAACTAAGAATTTGAAATAAAGTTTTTAATATAATCAGGACAAAGTTACAATGGAGACAAAATATCATTTCAAGTCATTCAACTTTTTTTTTTTTGTTTTAGCCAATGAGATCATGAACTATGGGGAAGTCAACTGAGGCGGCTGCAAGAATTCTAAAAGTATCTGGTCCTGTATTGCACATTTTCCTATCTCGTGACTCATGAACACATGAAGGGCCTCATTCCTTCGTTTCCGACATCGTTGATTTTGTCTTCTAAATAGTTTTTTTTTAAAGATATTAAATTATTGTACATGATCACATTAAAATAATTTTTTAAAAAATATTAATTTAATATATTTTATAATAAAAAATATTTTAAAAAATAAATCCTTCAAAACACTTTAACAACGGTTCAAGGTCTTGATTTAATAAAAAAATTTAATAATAAATAAAACAATCAACATAAATTAAATTTGTATTTAGTTACAGAAAAATCAAACATGAACTAAAGCATAGAGAAAAAAGAAGACAAATAAAGAACTAAAAGTAAGAACTATAAGCAGCACTCCCACCGATCTCAATTATTATTGTTGTTGTGATTGTTATTATTATCGTGTCTTTTTCTAATTTTTATTTTTTTACATATTATTATATTATCGGATCAATACATGGAGTAATTATTTTTGTTAAAGAAATATTATTTAATCGAGTTAATCAGATAAAACCTTACTCTTACCAGCTGTAAATCTTAAATTTTCCGGTTTAATTTGTTTGAGTTCGACGACTGTAAAATTTTCTCCTCGTGATTTTATTCCACGATTAACTAGAATGGAGTAGAGCTTTCAAGTCCGCCCTCATACTCTCGCAAAAACCAGAGCCTTTAAATCTCTTTCTCAATGGTGGACCCCATTTACCATTTTAAAATCAAGTTTTATCCAAACTCCTGTCACGCTCCCTTGTCACCGGTTGGTTAGGTCACATTTTTTCTGATTACTTACCTAACCAGTCATCTCATGACCTTTCCACCTGCCCAACCGGTTCGTCTTTGCTCGGGAGGTTTTCTCCTGCGCATAACACTAATATTTTTATTTGTTTTTGTGTTTTAAAAATATTTTTAAAAAATTTTAAAATTTTAAATTAATATTTTTTAAAAATAAAAATTATTATTTTAATATATTTTTAAATAAAAAATATTTTAAAAAATAACCATAATTATATTTTTAAATTGACAAAAAACAAACAAGCTATATCGTATGATTGAATATGTTGGATATCTAGGAAAAATAAATGCCGATATAAATTTAATCGAATAAGTTATTTAAAAAAAAACCCTTTTGAAGGATAAAGGAATTTTTTTTTTTAAACAAAGAAAAGTTTATTAAAAAAATGTTAAGTTAATTTGAATGTAGTTCACAACAAATACCAATATGAGATAAAATTTTATCTTTATTGTTTATAAATTAGATTGGGTTTTGATGAGTTTATTTTTTAAAATTGATTTTTAAAATTAAAATTTCAAAATATATGAAAAAATATATAAAAAATTAATTAAAAAAATAATTAAAAAAATAAAAAACAGAGAGAAGAAGTCTTTTGCAACCAGACATAAGTTGCTTGTTTTGCAAATGATGTTATTTAAGCAACATTAGCCAATGGAATTGTGCCAAGTCAACCGGTTGCATTTCTGGTCTAACAAGAACTTACTCCACTTGATATTTACCTATCAAAACTTCAACTTTTATGTGGGGTGAATTTAGGTTAAATTTCCAATGAAATTTGAGCCCAGACGAGGTAGGGTTAAATACTTACAAAGGGAATAGGACTTAGCTGCTTTTTTCAATTCAGCCAGGATATAATTTAAATGTACGGCAGATTTATAAAAAGATAAGGTGGAATGCAGAGCACCATGGTCTTCAGACCCGATTCATCCGGGTGTTTCTTTTATTAAAAAATTAGAATAATATTATTTTAATTAAAAAAATCTATTCAACGAATTAATATTCAAGTTGTCATGGGATATATATATATTTTTAATCTAACTTTGTTTAAATTTAATGTTATAATAACAGTTGTTTTTAAGGTATTTTTATTTAAAAATATATTAAAATAATATATTTTTTTATTTTTAAAAAATTATTTTTTATGTTAATATCAAAATTATTTTAAAAATATTTTTTAAATGCTAAAACCAATTGAAACTTTTTAAATTAATTTTTTTAATGCAAAAATAAATACTCTCTTCTTCAACCCTGTATTCCAGGTCAATCCACTAGTTCTGTCTAGGTTTTTAAACAATTCCCTATACTCTCTGCCTTTGTCTATTTTTTATTTTTCTTAAGCTATTATTGGATAGGAGATTTTTCAAATGATAGAAAAACCCAAAAATAAATATATTTCTTCTTTTTTTTTTTTTTCCATGAAAGAAAACAGAGAGAGATGGAAGAAGATGAAAATTCTCTCTTTATCTCACTCACTCAAAAACTCTCACTTTCTCCTACTCTAAAAGAGAAGCTTGTAACTTTAACCTTGTCAAGATAGTTTGTCTAGATCTGTCAAAAAAAAAACTTGAGCTTTCACTTTCTTAGCTGGAACTAAACAAACTGGTAAGTGAGCTTCCCTCTTGCAACCTTAAAAAAAACATTAGTAGGGTACTTTGATCGCTTCCATGTCTGCTTCTCTTATCTTTCCTTAACTGGGTTTCTCTTGTTTTGCCTTTTTATGTTTTTGTGTCAGTGTGTTTGGTTGATGAGCTTTGTTGTTTGGAAATAATAAGAGTTTTTCATTGATCACATGAAGGAAAGATCTTTTGTCAAGTTTTGTGTATCTTTTTTTTTTTTTTGGTTTATGTTTGTTTTGCTTGCTTTTTTTGGCTAAAAATTTTAGTGAAGGTTCTTGCCTCTAAAAACCAGATCTTTTACTAGTTTCTGATCTGGTTAATTTTGTTTTTGCTTTAAATGGTTTGATGAGAAATGGATATAGTCAGGTTGGAATATGTGTACTTAGTTTTCTAGATAGTGGTTTATATTTGTGTATGTATTGATTGTTCAGTTTGAGTGTTTTGACTTTTTTTTTTTTTATTATTTTGATCTTCTTTTGGGATGAGTTTTTTGGGTTTTTTTACTGTCCTATTTTCTCAATTTCTGTTTGGTTGCTGGGAAAACTCAGGAAATGAAGTTGCAAGGGAAAAGAATCAAAAGAATACAGAATTGTACATATCTAGTATGCTGAGTTCATTATGTATATTGCTTCAAATTGTATGAAGAGATGAAGTAATCATGAATTGCTGTCTTTTTTCTTTTCTGTATACCATTCCTAGACCTTCACACAGTTAAAGAGTCCACAATCTTATCAAGATTGTAATGTTTTCATTTCAGTTTCTCTGATTGAGTAAATTATGATACTTTTTTACAAACGAGTGATGAATTATAATGATGATAAAATATAAGCCTGCAACAGATGCGTTCCATTGTTTCATTGATGGAAATTATAGGCCAAGGATGATTGTCAAAGTAATTCATTTTGGGGATTTGCTTTCATCACGCTTCTTTTATTGGCCAATCCGAGAACAAGTAAAACCTTCCATACAAAATCTAAGAGTATGATCATGAATCCGAGTTTTTCTCCAATTGTTCCACTGAAGTGTCCTCAGTTGTGTCATTTAATGCTTTTGATATTTCCTGGATCCTTTGCAAAAAAGAACTTTTATTATTAGCAAGGGGTAGGTCACTCGGTACTGCCTGTTACAATGATTTTGTACTGATCTAGGGGCGGTTTTACCCCCTTAACCCCCGTATAAATATTTTAATAGCATCTTGTATCGTGTTCCTTGTAATTGTTATACTTTGTGTTGTGTTCCATGGATAGATGAAAAGTAGGTTGGTTTATTGCTCTTGTTGTTTGATTCAGTTGATCAACGTGTTTTGTACTTATATGAACGATAATTTTTGGTGCTCTCTCTGGCCAGTTATGTGATAACCAGGGTACTGATTGTTTTTTCCTGCAGGTTGATGCAAATGGGCTTGGTTTTAAGTTTGATTTGTTGTTTTAGTAAATGAAAGCATGTGCTGCCGATTAGAGAGATTGAAGCTTGCAGCGACTCCTACACCACCTACAATTTATTTTGACAAAAGCAGACCCTCAAACATAGACATGAATCACTTAACTATCAAGACTGAAGATGCTTTTGCTAGCTTGCTTGAGCTTGCTGCTAACAATGATGTTGAGGGCTTTAAGAAATCTATTGAATGTGACCCTTCTTGTGCTGATGAAATTGGACTATGGTATGGCCGGCAAAAGGGCTCTAAGCAGATGGTTAATGATCTTAGGACCCCACTGATGGTCGCTGCTACATATGGTAGCATCGATGTTATAAAGGTGATTCTTTCTCTATCTGATGTTGATGTCAGTCGCTCTTGTGGTGCTGACAAGAGCACTGCCCTTCACTGTGCTGCATCAGGTGGGGCTGTGAATGCTGTTGATGTTGTGAAATTGCTTTTAGCAGCTGGTGCTGATTGTAATTTGGTGGATGCCAATGGTCACCGTCCAATTGATGTTATTATTGTTCCGCCGAAGCTCCAAGATGCTAGATTGATTCTAGAAGAGTTCCTTGCTGCTGATGGTTCTCTTGTTGAGCACGAGCACAATCTTAGGGTTTCCATAGCTACCGCGAATTCAAATTCTCCACCTCTTTCACCTTCCCAGGAAAATGGGTCTCCACTATCAGGTTCAGATTCCCCAATGAAGTCAAAGCTATATGAAGCACCTGTTTCTTTTGTATCAGAGAGGAAAGAATATCCTGTTGATCCATCTCTCCCAGATATCAAGAATAGCATCTATTCAACTGATGAATTCCGAATGTATTCATTCAAGGTAAGGCCTTGTTCCCGTGCCTATTCCCATGACTGGACAGAGTGTCCATTTGTTCACCCTGGGGAAAATGCTCGAAGAAGGGATCCTAGGAAGTTTCATTATAGTTGTGTCCCGTGCCCTGATTTTCGAAAAGGGGCTTGTAGACGTGGAGATATGTGTGAATATGCTCATGGGGTTTTTGAGTGCTGGCTGCACCCTGCTCAATACAGAACCCGGCTGTGCAAAGATGGCACAAATTGTGCGAGGAGAGTTTGCTTTTTTGCCCACACTGTTGAGGAGCTCCGCCCATTATATGTATCCACTGGTTCTGCTGTTCCCTCTCCACGCTCGGGTACATCAGGTGCTGCTGCCATGGATTTTGCTTCTGCCATGAACCTCTTGCCAGGATCCCCCTCAGCAGCATCCATTATGTCTCCATCATCATTCACTCCACCCATGTCTCCTTCTGGCAACGGCATGTCGCATTCTTCGTTGGCCTGGCCCCAACCAAATGTCCCAGCCTTGCTTCTCCCTGGAAGCAATATGCAGTCTAGTCGCTTGAGATCTTCTTTTAATGCGAGAGACATTCCAGCAGATTACAGCTTCCTTCCAGAATTTGATGTGCAGCAACAGCAGCTCCTAAGTGAGTTATCCAGTCTCACCCAACCATCTTTGAGCAATAACTCGTTGAATCGCTCTGGTCGATTGAAAGCCTTAACTCCTTCAAATCTTGATGATTATTTTTCTGCTGAGAGCTCTTCTCCTCGGCATGCTGATCAGGCTTTGGCTTCAGCTGTTTTCTCCCCAACGCACAACTCTGCATTTCTGAATCAGTTCCAGCAGCAGCAAAGCATGTTATCACCTATCAATACAAATTTCTCTCCTAAGAATGTCGATCATCCTCTATTGCAGGCTTCATTTGCATCAGGCAGGATGTCTCCCCGGAGTGTGGAATCTATTTCGCCAATGAGCTCTCGAGCGTCTATGTTAGCTCAACGAGAGAAGCAGCTACAGCAGTTGCGTAGCCTCAGCTCTAGGGAGCTAGGCTCCAATGCTGCTGCTATTGTTGGCTCCCCAGTTAACACTTGGTCAAAATGGGGTTCCTCAAATGGGAAACCAGACTGGACTGTTAGTACGGATGAGCTGGGAAAGCTCCGGAGATCAAATTCTTTTGAGCTTGGTAATGGAGACGAACCTGATCTATCATGGGTTCAATCACTTGTCAAGGAATCTCCAACTGAGATGAAAGAAAAGTTAACAATGCCTGTTTCTGGAGGTGTTGCAGCAAGTGCGTCATCAAGCGAGAGTTCAAATGTGAACTCCCAAATTGAACCTATTGACCTTGACCATGTAGTAGGGTCATGGGTTGAGCTATTGCAGATTGATCAGCTTGTGGCTCAGCAAAACTAAAATAAGTTTTAGTGAGCCCTGAGGCAGCAACAACAGTCAAGATTTTGGTAAATAATTTCAAGTTTTTTTTTTAATGATTTTGTTGGTTGCGGCAACTAATGGTAACAGTAACTAAAAGGAAGGGGAAAGGGAGGAAGAAAGTCACTTGAAAAAAGGGAAAATTCATTTTCATGATTTTATTATTACATCAGAAGTTAGAAAAGGGTGAAGATAACTCCTGGGTTATGAAAAATGATTATGCCCAGGTTAGGTGTATTTTTTATTCCAATATTTTCAAATATTTTAGAATTCTATTATTGTCATTTTTAAACCTTTTTAACAATGATGAGCAACATGTTGCGTTGTAACTGTATTGTAAGGTTTGTTTTATATGTATCTCTTATAGTCACTATGACCTTCACAAAATCAGTAGCGGGGCGTGAAACTAATGGAGGGCATTTCAAGGTTATGCTGTGCTTGGATCTGCAATGTATCTTTGATGTAAACATGGATTTCTTCTTTTTCCTTGGTAACTTAGAGATAATCATTCTGGTGCAACTAGTGTTGAAACAATAAGATCACCAGAAGGTGAAGGTACAATGATCTTGATGCAACTATTTAGGCTCTGTTATCTCAATAACTTCTGGTCCCCATGGTTGTTTCTTTCCTCTGTCTTATTACTTTTTTATTATCTCTCCTTTAGTGGGTTGTGTGGGAATGGAATTGGAACCTGTGCTGTGGATTCCAAATCCAGCAAGTGGGACTTGAGAATTGTGGGGAATGCGGATAGGTTCTTCAGCCTTTTTTGAGAGCTTAGATGCTAGGTTTCCATCTTTTTATGCCTAGCTTAATATACTAAGATGGTGGTACCTATCTAACCACTTGTGAAGGATTTAGCTTTTGCTTTTGTACTACTTCAGGTAGAGAGCTATTGTGTGGTAAATCAATGAAAATTGGGGATAAAAAAGTTATCTACAAGTTTGTTTAACATGGCTTGGTTCATGTATGCAAGTTCCTTTTGTGTTCCATTAGTGTTTATTTTGGTTCCTTGATATTTTAAATTATGCTGTGTCCTTGTATATGCTCAGTTTGGTCAAAATATGGAATGGATGGCATTTCCCTTTCACTAAGTCCTTTCTGACGAGAAAAGGAAAAAAAAGGGTGGTGGGAGAACTAAAAAGTCTGGTAAAACCCTCCTTTAGCTTTTCTTTTCTCTCTTTTAACAGAAAACTAGCATGAATTAAGATGAGGAAATTTCGAGGGAATGGTGCCTGGTTCTGCCCCCTTTCGGTGCCTTTGTTGGATAAGTAATTTTTCACTGTCTTTTTCAAGTTTTCATTAGCGAAGCACAAAGGAAAAAAAGAAAATGGGGCAATTTGGTGGACAAAATTATAAACGAAGTAGTTAAACGAGAAAGATGAAGAACACTAGAAAAAAAAAATAGCGTAACATTAGAATACGCTGGCAATGGAGGATGGCTTCTTGATTATAAAAATTTTAGCTAGGATTGCTCATGGATATATTGTGGGGTTTGAGTTATAATTGTATTCAATTTAATTTTTAGATATTTATAAATTGTAAATTTAATAGGTTTTTTTAAACTCAAGCGAGATAAATATATCTAATATTAGGTTTAATATTGATACATGTATTAAATTCTAGTTACTTTCTCTTCTTTCTACAAGAAAGATGAATTATTTTTTTGTTACATTAAAGAAATTTAATAGAGAGTTCAAACAAATCTAAGTGGTGCTGCATTAAAAAAAAATTGAATGTGAAACTTTAGAATAAACTTCAACATTTTTCAATAAATAACCAATTAAAACAAAACATGCTAATCTTTTTATTGAGTATATTTTTAATAAGAGGAGAAATTCTTTTTAAAAAATCAATACATGAAAAAGTGAAAGTGATAAATATATAAAGTACCAAATGAATTAATTTTGAATATGTTAAAGTGTAAAAATAAAATTTTAAGATTTAATATGGAAGTAATTTTTTTGTGATACTAAAGAAATAGACTATTCCTGGCCTGGATTTGAAACATAAGCATTGTATACGGATTTGGTTATTAGGCTTAATAGTGGTAGAAGTTTGTAAGAAAAACAAGCTTTCTTGAAGTCAAAGAAACATCTCAATTTAATAGTTTAAACTGTTAGGTGAAGTTTCAAGATATAATTTATATTATTCTCTAACACATCCCTTCAAATGAAAGCTCTTTGGGTTTGAAACTTGCATATGTCCACATTACCTTGTGTTTAATTTTTATCAAATAAATAAGGATTGTGAGATTCGAATTCGTGACCGCTTGATTATCAAGGCTGTGATACTATGTCAAAGAATCATCTAAACCCAATAGTTTAAGCTGTTAGGTGGGGTCACAAGATATGATTTCTATTATTTTCTAACACTTAAAACGAGTGATTCTATAATACTTAAATCAATAAATATATAAAATAAAGAATATATAGAGTAATTAGATGTAGAAAAATATGTTAAGTCTGAGAGCTTATTTATTTAACTGATAATCTAAGATATTCATAAATTTCAGTGACGTGGACTCATCTCAAATGGGAAGAATAATGTAATAATTAATAAGTGAAAATACTAGCGTGCACTATCAGTTATAGAGTATGACATTGTCACTTATGACATATTTGATGAACATTAGAGACGTCTGAATTGCATAAGAAAATAGTTTGTGTTTGCACCATTGAACACCGGTTAAAAAAACAAGATGCTGCATAAAATTTTGTATTTACAAGGAATTTATAAGAAAATATATCAATTAATTATGAAATATATTATGCACGAAGATGGTGCGCACGGAACTGTACTGACTTCTCAAAACTAAAAAAGAAAAAAGAAAAAAAAAACAGTGAGACTTGCTGAAGAAGAAGAAAAAAAGTGTGGTGCAGTCCCCGCTTGCTAGCCCAAATGGCGTGACTGAATTCAAGCAGTCACTCTTCATGACTGCATTTTTTTTAAAAATCATGCTATATCAATAACAAAAGCGTGGATCGTAACAATTTAGACAATTCACATAGAATGTATATATCTAGAAAATATTATAAGATTAATTTAGTGTTGTAATTTCTATATTATCTATTGTATATTACTTTATATGTATAAATAGAAAAAATAAACTAATTAATAGATTAAATCTCCTATTTCTCTTTAACTCCCAAATATTGCTTTATTTCTATAACTATTTTATGATTTCAATTGACAATCATACCCAAATTTAACTCTCTAATAGTTTTTTTTTTATTAACGTAGATATTTGGGCCAGCTTGCACGCATCTCGACTAATCCCACGGGTCCTGAAGTTAACAACTATGTAAGCCTCCAGTGGTTATTATATTAACAACCACAGAGTTCGAACATGAGACTACAAGAAAAACAAATCTTTTAGTCTTAAGCTTTTACCACTGAATTATCTACTAGATGTTTTTAACTTTCTAATAGTTAATAGCATTCGATATAGTATTTTTTAGTTAACCATGCATCAACACCTTGTAATATGAGAAGTAATGCTCATAATCTCTATTTACAGTAGCTTAGATATTTGTAACACTAACATTAATATCAATTTTCACAATTATCAACATCATTTTAGCCATGAGATGCATGTCAATTTGAAAGTTGCGTTGTAAAATAAGTGGTTTCTGTGAAAATAATTAAGATGAAACACGAAAAGGAGGCTAGAATTCTGAATGATCTGTTTATTATGAGTGCTTAGTCTTAACCTAAAAACAAATAAAGTATATATAGATTAAACTGAAAGTACTATTCTACCCTTAATAAATAAGACTACATAAATATTATTTAACATCTCCCCTCAAACTCACGATGCGGCAGCTACAAGCATCGAGAGTTTGCCAACTAGAAAACAAAAACGAGAGATGGAATGCGCCTTGGTAAAGAAATCTACAATCTGCAAGGAAGAAGAAACAAAAGGTAAAGCAATGGTGCCATGCTTGAGATGATGACGAGTAAGATGACAATTGATCTCAATGTGTTTAGTTCGCTCATGAAAAACCGAGTTGTGAGTAATCTGAATAGAACTCTGGTTGTCACAATACATAGGAGTAGGATGAGAAAAGGAAACTCTCATATCAGCAAGTAACTAACGTAACCAAACAATCTCTTTGGTAGTAGATGCCATGACACGATATTCTGCTTCGGTGGATGATTGAGAAACAATAGATTGTTTCTTGCTCTTTCAAGAAATAAGAGAATCGCCTAAAAAGATACAGAACCCGGTAACAGACTTGTGATCTATGGGATCACTACCATGATCAGCATCAGAGTATGCACGCAACTCAAAGGAAGAGGTGGATGAAAGTAAAAGGCTCTGAAAAATGATATCCCGAAGAAATCGCAAAATACAAAGAACAGCTGCCCAGTGAACAGTAGTAGGAGAAGCAACAAACTGACTAACAATATGAACAACATATGCAATATCTGGACGAGTAATGGTGAGATATACCAAACTCCCAACAATAGTGCGGTATAAAGTAGGATCTATCAAAGGTAAACCATCAGAAGAAGAGTACCTCGCGTTGACCTCA
>Ga0325414_1000154_pt1 | contig 45095 bp, 17 predicted proteins | sample PopdelMetagenome_8_FD_206183 | JGI IMG/M metagenome (GOLD analysis project Ga0325414, IMG submission 206183) | Populus deltoides microbial communities from Bellville, Georgia, United States - Leaf-PdKOR-R3 | ecosystem: Host-associated > Plants > Phyllosphere > Phylloplane/Leaf | place: USA... | reverse complement strand
CATTTATTTATATATTTATCTATATATATATATATATATATATATATATATATATATATATATATATATATATTGAATGTTAAAGCTTTAAATCCATCATCAATGTTAGTCAAAATACTCCTTATCGAAAGTCTTGACAATTCTTTCAACCAATTACCAAATCTCTTGCATACCATATGTCATAACTCATTTCTTTCCAAAAAAATAAAATAGAAAGAACATTGGTATCAAACTGCAATTTTGGATGGAATTAAGTGTCTAATTACACCTCATTTCACCCAAAACTAGAGAGACAAAGTAGAGATAGGATCAAGTTACATGATTATTGGACGAATCTGCATAAAAAATAAGCTAAGGGACATAATTAGTTTTAATAGATCAATTTAATTTAATCATGGGCCAAATTAAAATTTAATTATTTTTAAAAATTAATTTGGGTCCAATTAAAGGATTTAATTAAGTGCAAGGACTTAAATATATTTAAAATGGGTTAAATTAATTTTATTGGGGGGCTTAATTGGTGAAAAATAAAGTTTGGGAGTCCAATTTGGACTTAGTTGAGAAAATCAGACTTTTAGGAGATCACACTTAATTTTTACCAAGTCAATTGATTAAAATCAAGGGAAAAATTGCAAGAAAATCAAAGTTTTATGGTCAAATAAGAGCTAAATTGGAGAAATTCACAGTCAAAAACAGTTTTGCAAAAGACGCGGAACTATGGGGACTCAATTGATTGGAATCAGAGGTGAAATTAAAGAGAATTGAAGGTTTAATGGTCAATTGAGAGTCAAATTGTATAAATCCAAAACCAAGGACTAATGTGAAATAAACACTGAAATTCGAGGTTGACATTGAAGTTCGACAGGGGCAAGATTGCATAATATTGGAAGTTCAGGGTCAATTAGGAGTGTAATTGAAAGAACTTCTAGGGGACCAAATTGAAATTTAGCCAAATCCCTAAAATAAAACCTTAAAAGCCAAAACGATGTCGTTTCATTTAAACGAAACAACGTGTTTTGATCGAAACAATATTGTTTTAACCGAATAAAACAAAAAAAAAGAGGGGGGACAAACTATACGACGCGTCGTATAGACTATTCATCTTCTTCATCATTAACCTCCTAGAAAGCTACTCATGTGGCCTTTTTCTCAAGGCATTTAATGCTTCATATCTCCACCAAATATGACAAAACTTGCACACAAACGATGACTTGACATCTGATTACAACCTAGTGTTGTCCTTTCTGGCCTATTAACGCCACGACGGCTGTGTCACCGCCCCAAAGTGTCCAGCCCGACTAGCCCTTCTGCAGCAACTTTGATAGTTCATGATGACCATTTTGAACCAACGATTGAGGTTTTTCGGAGTTGAATCAATGGCCAAGATTTGACACCATTAAAGATAAAATATCCCTCTTTCCCCTCTATAAATAGGGGTGGATTTTATGTCACGGGAAGGGAGAAATCAGAGGCTGAAGTTGAATAAAAACCAGCCCCTACCCCTGTTTTTTTATTTCTAGCATCTTCTTTCCCTCTCTCCGTCACTGCAACCACCTCTTGCATCATCTGCCAAAGACAATCACCAACAAACCAGCTCCTCCCCCAGCACCTCATATCAACCTCCCATCACGACCAGCCAGACCACCGGCAACACTTCTTAGCCAAGGTAGCCTCTCCCTCTCGTCTCCTTCCCCTCCCCTACTTGCGCTACATGCAAATAGTGGAACGCGAATTATAATTCATGTTTCATTATTCATGCAAATTAGTCATTGGGATGGGCCACAAACTAAGTTGTGTTAGGCTGGACCTGTTTCATTCCAGTCTAAATGGTTGGGCTGGGTCCAAACTAACTCATAAAAAAACAAAAAAAAAGAGGCCCGGCCTGTTGGCCCATTATCGGCCAACCAAATCCATGCCCATAAAGAAAATAGGGGTACAAGCTTTTTAGGTCATTTTTTACCCAACCCAACTCGGCTAGGCCCAGCCTAAATGGCTTGGTATATTTAATAATAATATAATAAACAAGATATAAAAATATAAAAAAAATCAAAACTTTCAAAAGTCATTTCAAAAAAATATTTGTGATTTTCTCACATTTTTTTTCTAACTACTTTGCGTAATATCGGGTTATAAACTTATACTATAAGATATAAATCTAGTGTTAAAAATACTCTATTTTCTCTAAAATTTCAAAAAAACAAAAAATAATTTAAAAATAATTAAAAATAATTTTTTTTAAAAAATGTTTTTGTTTTTACATACGACTAAATCCTAAAAATTTTCCAAGCATGTTTTTCATAAAAAATAAAAAATTGCATTTTCTCATGTTTTAAAAATACAAAAAAAAAAGAATATTGCAACCAGTTTATGATTATTCGTTAGGATTTGACCAAACTATCACAAAACTTTCACCAATCATTTTATTCATTTCATATTAGGGTTTAGATATAGACTTTAATATTTTGGGTGTAAAACTACACAATAGAATATATCCTCAGGTATTAAAGATACAAAGTGCAAAATAAATGTGAGGCTATTGAACTTTAGAACGGTTAGGATTTCATCCAATAAGGTAGAGACTCTCTCACGAAGGGATATCTACTTTGGACCTTAGAAAAAGACAAACAAATAGAAATTTGACCTAGAAAAACAATTAAACAACAATGCATCTTGCCTTTGGTGCACTGGGGGTGATGTGTCTTCCCCTTACATAACCAGTCCCTTACCCAAACTCTCGCAGACTATAGATTTTCTAGTAACCTTAATACTAGGTAACGATTCCTGAATCTTATAATCATAATTTTTTTATTATACCCAAAACTCTTTCCTTCCCAACAATACCCTTTCGAGAGGGGAATAGAGTGCCGCTCAACATCACCCCGTGACACCATACATGAGGTATGTAATAGCATAATTGGTGGTTCTACACCCCTTCACTTGTAACCTAAATTTTGATGTTTGTAAAGTGAATCGGGCTTAAAGATTTTCATTATCCCATTAGGCCTAAATGGTTTCGCTGTTATATTGGATAGTTGGATTTGAGTTTCATATATTAGACTTAAGCTTGATCTATTCTCAACTTTATATATTAATTTTATAATACTTATTTATTTCAAATGGAATTGGTGTTGCTAACGATATGGAATATAAAGAATAAAGTTTATCATCATTGTTATGCCTTTGCAAACCAAGTTGATAAATGACTTTGTATCGACTATGTGAAAAATAAAGCAAGATATACTCTAATTGTATCAAGGTATCACCAAACTTGTTAATTCTGTTCTGTTTCGGTCAGAATGGTTATTATGCTTTGTACAATTTCAAAATATTAAACTAAGTAAACTAAATTTTATCTCGCTCATGATCTTGAAGATGATTCGGGTTTACTTCATTCATTATCTTTTGGATATGTAATGATTTTTTTTCTTTAACATTGCTATTGATGTTTTAGACAAAAAGCATTCTAGAAGGATGTCTAACAACAATTAAAGCATTAGAGTTCCCTTGACCAATACGAACTCCCTCGAGGAGACTTGAATTTCCTTGGCCCTTACCCCCTTCTTATTCTATTCACTTTTTCTTTTTGTTTCTTTTTTTCCTATTCAACTACTAAACTGTTTCATCTTCCATTGGAACTCTTTCCTATTCAACTACTAAACTATTTTGTCTTCCATTTCCAACTTCCATTCAAGATTCCATAAAATCAACCACATCTATTTCCACTAAATACATTATCAATACCAATTTCACTGATATCATCATCACCTCATAGTTGTGTGTCGATGCATGGTGATCCCCTTACCCGGGAGCCTAACATTCACTAAATGTATGGTAGTCGATGCAAGGTGATCCCCTTACCCGCGATTCTAACATACACTAAATATATACTAGTCCATGCTTTGTAGGCATCGATGCATGGTGATCCCCTTACCCGGGATCCTAGCATACACCAAATGTATGCTAGTCCATGCCTTATATCATACTTCTCATATTTCTATGTCACCGATACTTCCATCACTTGGCAATTCACACGAAAAGAAAACATTCACCTTGGACACATATACATTCGAGATACTATCCAAAATAACAATATTTTTACACAAACTTTCATTCTTCATATAATATCTAACATTCGCTAATTCACATTTCACTTTAATAACATAATCAATCATGAAATTTAACTAAGAAGCATATGTGTGAATCACCTACATGTAGTAGAAGCTCTACTCGTACTTCCCTGCTGCACCACGCCTGTAAAACCCGGGAAAATAAGATTGCGTAAATTACAAACTAACTAAATGGAAATAAAGCGAAGAAATCCATGCATAAGGTTTAAAAAAATGAGAATTCTAAAATTTTTAGGGTATAAATTTCCGGGCGAAATAATTCGAGACATTGTAAATTAACCCGGTAATGTTGAGGGTTGGATTAAATTAAAGAAAATAAACTAAACTAAAAGTTGTGGGTAGAATTATAAGAAATGAAAAGAGGTATAGCTTAATTTTAAGAAGAAAAAGGATGCGGGGGGCTAAAATAATGCACTTAAAGGAAATGGGGCCTAAGTGCAAATAAGAGAAATTATAAAGTATAAATACTCCTCTCCTCACCAAAAATCTGCAGCAACCATAAGGAAAGAAAAGGAGTTTTTGTATTTTATTCTTACAAATCAAGAGAGAAACACCAAAATTTCAGGAACCCATCCAAGATTAAGGGTTTATAGGTAGAATAAACACTTGAGGGCAAGGAATTAACAAGAAACATTTGAACAAAAAAGGGAAAGGAGTGCCAGCTATTCATAGGAAAAAAAGGGGAGTCGAAAATCTTCAACTGGTTGAAGATCGAAACCTTGATTCTTATCGGGTAAGATGTTTTAATTATGATCCTATGAGTCATTTCAAATTCGATTATGAATTAGTGCTTTGATGTTGAATTATAGATTAGGGTTCTTAGACTTGAATTGGAAAAAATGAAATAGATGTTAAAATTAAGTTAATTCATGTGTTGTATATGATTGGGGGCATGAAACCATAATAATTTACCCAAAAGATGTAATATGTGAATGTGATGTGTGAATGGAAATGGTGACGAATCTGGACAAGCTTGTCTCCCGACTTCCGGTGAGATTTTAGGTAAGAGGATGAGGGAATTAGGATCTGGTTCCTCATAGAAATTATAGTTTTAGATGTTGACTAACTAAGAAAATTGGTCTTGCTTAATTTGGAGTTATAGAACTCCAATTATGGATTACCAATCGAGACGGGGTCATGACAGACCCTATAGGGCAGTAAGTCTATTTTGTTGATGAGTAATTTTGACTATCTTGGGGGCAGAACTGGGTTCTCCTTCCTTTAGAGGACTTGTAGCCCCATGTCTTAACTTTTCATCGCGACCAACCTCGCTTAAAAACGGAGTCCTAGAACTCTAGATAGAGTTAAAAATCTGAGAGTAGGTCGAAATGCAACCTCTACAGACAGTAACGGTTCAAAAGAGTAACAGTTCGAAAGAGTAACGGTTCAAAACAGTAACAGTTCGAGATTTAAACAGTAATAGTCCAAATATAAAGAAAATAAATGATTGAAAGAAACACCTATTGGTTGTTGATATGGTTATTATAAAATGTATCATTGAATGAGGAAAATTTATGAGATAACCCTTTGATTGCAGGAGGGACCACCGAAGTGGTGCAACAGCAGCAGGGGAACACAAATAGAGCTTCTACTGCAGGTAGGTGATCCTCACCTAAGCTTTTTAATTAAATTCAAGAATTTAATATGTTAATAATGTGAGATGTGAATTTGAAAACATTGGATGTTATGTGAAAAGATGGAAATTTATGTAATGTTATTGTTATTTCGGATAGTATCCCGAATATATGTGTGTTCAAGGTGAACTACCTTTGTGTGCATTGCCAAGTGATGGGAGTACCACTAACAAAGAAAATATGAGAAGTGTAATATGTGTTTCGACTAGCATACATTTAGTGTATATTAGGATCTCAGATAAGAGGATCACCGTGTTTTAGACTAGCATACATTTAGTATATGTTAGGATCCCGGGTAAGGGGATCACCGTGTATTGACTAGTATACATTTAGTGTATGTTAGGATCTTGGTGTGAGGGGATCACCGTAATTTTTTACTAGCATACATTTAATGTATGTTAGGACCCCAAGTAAGGGGATCTCCATATGTTAATGCTAATGGGATGATGATGATACCGAGAAAAAGGGTATTAGTAGTGTTTGGGTGAAATAATTGCAGTTGATTTTAATGGAATCTTGAATGGAAGTTGGAAATGAGAGATGAAACAATTTTCAATAAATGAATGAGAAGGAGTTCTAACAGAAATGAAAAGGGAAAAGGGATAGAATAAGAATACATATCTACTTTTTTAAATTATTGAAAATTTGTGTTACTGTACTTATTATGATATTCATATTTCAATAATATGTATTTTGTTTCAGGACCACTGCATGCGAGGCAGGAGTAGATTTTAGCTTTTATTCACTTTTTGTTATGTAGTATATGGAGGATGACCTTATATTTTGTAAACATGGAAACATTTGTTAATGGTCTCTCTATAAGATAAACTAGAAAACAGGCTGCAAGTTATATGGATTTATTGCCCTAATCTCTCAATGGGACTTACACCATTCATTAGAATACATATTTGCTAATGGTCTCTCGTCTCAATTGGGTTTCTATAACCTATGTCACTATTCCTACCCAGATCCCAGTAGGCACTGATACCAGAATAAGAAGAATAATCAAAACAAGAGCATGAAATATAACAAATAGGATATAACAAAACAAATAAATTTCTTATGTGAATGAGCAAGGCAAGACCAACAATGTCAGGATCCTTGATCAAACACAAAGCATACTTAAATTTGTAGAAATATAAATTTTGCAAGAATGTAAATAGAAATAGAATCTTACTTAAATTTATATTAGAAATCAATACAAGAGATACAATAGATATTGGTTATAAAGGAGAGGGTTACGGAGGAGATATTGGGTTTTTGGAACACTTAAATTTGTAAGGAAAATGATAGTCTACCCTTGAAGGCTCGAGGGGTCTCCCTTTTATAGTTGATCTGCCATGGAAAAAGGCCAAAATGCTTTGTTGGAAAGCCTAGGGATTCCTTTTGAAGCCATATGCCTTTGTTTTCCATGATTAAGAGACGACAAGTTGGAAATGGCCCATGTTTTTTGTGGGTTTTCCTTTTACTGTCTTTTTGTTGCCGACGGCTGCTTTGTCTGTTTGTAGTCTCAGGTAGTGTTTGTAGAAGAGGCCTAAAACAATGGGCCAACAAAAAAGAACTCAAAATAGTTCAGTCTAAAAGATATTGAAAATGGGCTTATAGTAGGTGAGCCTGAAATACTTTTTTTGTTTTTTGAATTTTTCTTTGTCGTCTTATGCCGATAATTTTAGAGAGTGGAGAGTCTTCAATGCCTTTTGATGAGTGGCAGAATGTCATAATAGTCATCTTCGTTGTTGTCTCCAAGGGAAATGGCGGGAGATGAGGAACTGGATTTGTTCAAGACTGATTTAGGGTCTTAGCTTCGTATGATTCCTTGCAAAAGAAGGAGGTAGTCTTCCTCAGTCTTTACAGAGGCCAGGAGGGTTGTTGTCCTAGCTTTTTAGGCTAGAAATTTGGACTGTGGATCTTGTTTAGTAATAGGGGCCAATTTGTTCTTTTGTAACCATTCCTCAACAGCAAATTTGGAACTTTTATTTTCGAGTGCAAATGAATCCCACCATTTAATTTTGAATTTGCGGATAAGAACTGGATGCTCGTTTTGAGGGTTGTAATCATAGAACCATGAATATACCCATGGAACAAAGAACTTTGTACAAAAAATAAGAAGGCAACGAAATTTCCTTTCGGAAGAAATAGGTTGAAAATGTTGTTTGAAAAGAAAGTAACCGCTTTCAACCAAAGGGTGACCTTGGGGGAAAGCAATATAACAACTAAAATAGTCCCACCATTAGAGGAACCAAATAGGGAGATTGGTAGATTTCATGGAATGATGAAAGTAGAATAGCCAGGAGTGGCTATGATTTGTGTTTTGTAGGAAGAAGGCATTAAACTAGGCTTGCTGGTAATCCCAATATGTATATGATATGGTAAAGTTTTGGAAAGTGGTACGAAGATGCATTGAGAAGGAGATTGGTTTATGTAAGGGTTGTTCCCAATATGAAGGATGGATGATTTTTTGGATAATGCATGTGGAATATGTAGGTTCAGAGTGATCTGAATGTATTCTGAAGTGTTTGAATTTGACAGAGTTTGTAATGTCAAGTATGGTAGCATAGTAGGATTATGGTTTGGAAAAATCTCGTGGCTTAAAATACTAGTTTTCAGGGAAAAGTTTTGTAACTGCAATGGAAGGGTTTTCATGATAAAATCCTTCTTCCATAATCAAAATGTTTTGAAAATAGGTTTTGAAAATGTATTTGGATTTAGTTTTGGAAAAGTCTTGTAGCTGGTTTTGTAAAGCAAATAGGGGTTGTTAAGGAGGAAATCTTGCTTGAGAGTTAGAAATAGGTTTGGAAATACTTCATGATTGTGACATGGAGTCATTAGAGGCCTGTTGGGAAACCTTTTGTAATGTCAGAAGTAATTCTGGTGATTTGGAGAGGGTATCAACCAGTGTTGAACTAAGTCTGTTTGTACCTGTGAGTGTTTGGTAGCTTCTTGTTCTTTAACCACTGCATCATACCAAGATTTGATTAGTTTGGTAGCAAGGATAGCTGAAGACATAAGTTTTGTAGCGGGTTTTGGGCTGTTTGGTTTTGCATGTTGGATTTGAGGGGCTTTCCCCTTGTCTTTGAGTCATGACTTAAGAGGCATCAGGACCTGTTTTGGAGAAATTCACGGGTGAGGAAATCAGGGATGGAATTTGAATCTCCTTTTATATATTGAATATCAAAATAAAAAAAATGCTTAAAATAGCTTGCCATCGGGAAAATATATGTTTTGAAGCAAAATTTTGAACATCTTTCTGTAAAACTTCTTTTGCGAATTTGTAATCAACACGTAAAAGAAACTTTTGATGTAATAAATCACTTTGGAATTTTTTAATACAAAGAACAATGGAAAGAATTTCTTTTTTGACAGTGGAATAATTCTTTTGATAATCATTCCAATTAGCAGAAGTATATTGGAGGATGTGTTCTTTGTTATTTTGAACTTGTTTGAGAATCCCACCATAGCCTAAATCGAAGGCATCGGTCTTAACTATCTTAGGGGCTAAAGGGTCTACTAAATGTAGAAGTGGAATGGACTAGATTTGTTTTTTGATTTGTTTTACTTGGTTGGTATGGAGATCAGACCAAGTAACTGGGTTAGTTTTTAGCCTATCATGTAATGGTTTTGCTAAACGACTAATGTTTAGATAGAAGTCTAATACATAATTAAGACTACCTAAAAACCTTTGTAACTAGGTTTTGTCTGTAATCTTATAAGGGAACTTGTATGTAAAAGACAAGGATCTCTTTATAGGTGTCATAGTACCTTGGCAGATGTAATGGCCTAGGAAACGAACACGGGTTTGAAACAAAGAAATCTTTGATTTGGAAATAACTAAACCATTTTGTTTAGCGGCATGGAAGAATGTATGTAAATGTTTGAAATGTTGATCTATGGAATGGGAGAAAATGAGAACATCATCAATGTATACAGTGCAGAATTTTGAATATGCATTAAATATGTCATTCATGATACGTTTGAATTCAGAGGGTGCATTTTTTAAGCCAAAGGGCATGACGTTCCATTTGTGTTGTCCAAAGGGAACTGTAAATGCAGTTTTGTAATGATCCTTAGGATCAATCTAGATTTGCCAAAATCCTAATTTCATGTCAAATTTGGAAAAGATGAATGCATAATGTAATTTGTTCAATAAATCTTTTTTGCTTGGAATTAGGTATCGAATCCATTTAAGAACAAACTTCAAAGGTTTGTAGTTGATCACAAGTATTGGTGTGCCTCTTTCTATTTCAAAGTTTTTATTTACATAAAAAGTTGCACACGACCATGGTGATTTGGATTTTTGGATTAGACCTTTAGACTCTAGATCCTGGATCTCAAGTTTACAATGCTGCTCTAAATCAGTATTCATTTGTATTGGTCTTGCCTTTATAGGTATAAGTGTTTTGGAAAAAGTATCTTCATAGGGAAGATCAACAATGTATTATTTTCTTTTCCAGAAAGCAGTGGGTAAGTCTGAACAAATTTCTTGTTCAATCTTATTTTGGAAATTAGCAATTTCCTTTTGTAAAACAGGGTCCTGTAATTTTTTGTCAAATCGACAAAAAGAAACATGGTTTTGTAAATCATGTAAATGAAACGGTTTACCGTGAATTAGTACATGAATATGATATGTATGTATAGAACATGCTTTAATCATATTTAAATTTTTGGTCTTAGATTTTTTTAAGAATGGAAAATTGAGTTTGACGTGGTTGATCTTTAATATAGTGTGATCATATCAATGAATGGAGTTCCAAATATTATAGTATGATTTATGTCTTTCATAACGATGAAAAAGGTTTTAAGAGAAATGTCATTGTTAAAAACAGAGACTTGAGTTTTGCCTGCAATGTGAAGTTTAGAATTGTTAGCGACAGAGAGTTTTTCAGAGGTAGTTTGTAAAAATCTTTTCAGAACTGCTCCTTCTTTGAAACAATTTAAATCTACAACGGTTCAAATAAGGCAATAGTATCGAGTTTGAAATTATTTGAAAAAACTAAAGTAATCTTGATAAGGTACTTCTTAAAAGATATTTGAGTTAAAACATTTAAGAAATCGTCAGGGATATGTTCAATGTTTGTAAGTGCATGATGCAATGTTTGAGACTCTATGGTTTGGTCTTTTGTTTCAGACTCGGTGTCAGATTGACTCTCTATTTTGGACAAAGATGTTGTAGGATGGATGAGTCTTTCTGCTAAACTTGTTTCAAGGTTTGTAACTTAGCTTTGAAGATTTTGATCTCAAATTGTAATTCTGGAATGGTTGTTATGGTTTTAGATTTCTTTTTATTGAGAATTTTTGTAAGGTCATAGGTATTGGTGCTGGTTGTAGGTAAGATCAAAAGGTTTAAATGAGCAGATTGAGAAGTTTCTGGTTTGTTGAAATTATTCAACAATTTATCAAGATAGGTTTTTTGGAGTTGAAGATCATTAAGTCTTTTGATAGCTTCAAGGATGAATTATTGGTCTTTGGATAAGATGTTAATCTGTGTTGGAGTGTGTAGAAGTGTTTGAATTAGAATTAGAAGTTGCTAATTCATCAATTTGGAATTCTTCTTCGGAGATGTCAGAAGAATTTGGGTCAGTTTTTGAGGTTTTTATGTAAAGGTTTTGTATCTGGTTGATTATGTCTTCATCTATCTAAAGTTCATGGAGTTTGGTATTGATTTTGCAGAAACAGGACGTATGTCTTTTTTGTCCATATTTATAACAAGAAATGGTGTTAAGGTCAAAAGGTTTTTTGGGTTTTGGATGGGAAGGTTTATGGGTTTTGGTAAATTTCTTGTAGGGTTTTTTTGTAGTAGGTTTGTTCTGGTTTGGAGTAGAACTATTTTCCGTATTTATGGGCTGATCTTTTGTATGAAGGTTTGCTATGGTTTGGATAGTTTTTGGGTTTTGAGCAGTTACCACTGTAAAAGGGTTTTTTGGTGGAAAGGTCAAACTGGTGACAAAAACTACCAAGTTCTTGTTTGGTACGTGTCATTTCCCATTTCAAATGTTTTTGAACTTTAAGATCTTGGCAGATCTTGAGACCTTCTTTTTGGGTGAAGCTAACAAGTTCACCATAGGTAAGCTGATCATATGGAATAGTTTTGGTTGTAAAGATATCTTTAATTTTGTTTCAGAATTTTTCCCCTAAAAGGATTGGCAGACCTGCAAGGAATTTTTCTTTCCAAAAGGGCTGGTTCGAGTCTTCTCTAAGTATAACATGAGTAAGGAAAATGTTTTTGTACCATTGAAAGTCACTGAGCTTCTTACACCTAAGGTTAGAGAAGAGTTCAGCATTTTTATCTTTTAGATGGAAAGGATCTCCAACAAAATGTAAGGAAATTGTAAGAATAAGGGTTGATACATCATCTTGGATGGTGTTTCCTAAAGGGTCAAGGATGGGTGTTTGGTCTTCATAGGTTTGGATGGAATTGTAAATGGTCTGTTTCAGTAAGATGGTAATCCCACCATCCTTTTAGGTGGCTAGAGAAGCCAGCAATAAGAAGTTCAGTTATGGCTTTATCTGGGGTTCCTGTTTAGGTTTTATAGGCGTTGGCGGCCATGGTCATTTGTTGAGGGGTATTTAGGATATTGTATTCGGACATTCCATCTATGTTCCATTCATAGAGGTATGAGGCATTGTATTTATGTTGGTTAAGGATAGTGTTTCGGTAGATATGGAAATATCTGGGGCAATGGTTGTCTGGGATTCTGCTAAGTAAGTCTGTTTAGAACAAAAGGGGGATCTTGAAATGCTTCCTCATCAGAAGTTTTTACATGGCTATTTTGAAGGGTGTTTACTTGGTTTGTAGATGTAGAAGGGTTGGTTGTTTAAGGTGTGTCTGGAACGGTTAAAGTTGATCCATCAAGAAGCTATAAATGTGTTTTGATGGCTTTGAGGAAATCTGTTTGATTTTCTTGGATCTATGTTTGGCTTGTCTTGGTAACTTGGTAAGGTTTAAAGACTGGGTTTTTTAGTTTTAGGTCAACTAAGGTTTTGGTATCAATTGAACTGAAAGTGGTTCTTTGTATTTGTTTTTCTAGTCTAGTAAGTTGTTTACCTAAGGTATTGAGGTTGGTATTGGTAAAGTTGTTTTGTTGAATGATATGTTTAGTGTTTGTAAAGGTATCATCACCGGGTATTTTGTAAGGTGCTGCATCGATAATTTGGTCTTTATGGTTTTGTTGGATGTTCCTCAGGAGTGGATGTTTAGACTCAACTGTAGGTCCACTAATGAGATTCCATACTGGTGTTTTGGATCTGGTGGTGATTGGACATGCATGTTTAATGGATACAAATGGATATGTAACATGATGTGCTGATGCATAATAGAGTTCAAACCAGTCAAAGAATAAAATTTGTATTATATGTAGTTTAACAAAATCATAGAATTGTTTTTGGATAATATGTCTTTGTTGGAGAAAGTGTTTGAAAAACCAAGATCACTTCTCGGAATTATGATTACCATAAAAATCATTTTTAAAACAAGTTTTAAAACAGGCTTGAAGTTATATAGATTTACTACCTTAATCTCTCAAAGAGACTTACACCATTCATTAACATTCACCTATTTGCTAATGGTCTCTCGTCTCAATTGGGTTTCTATAACCTATGTCACTATTCCTACCCAGATCCTAATAGGCACTGATACCAGAATAAGAAGAATAATCAAAACAAGAGCATGAAATATTACAAATAGGATATAACAAAACAAACAAATTTCTTATGCAAATGAGCAAGGCAAGACCAACAATGTCAGGATCCTTGATCAAACACAAAGTATACTTAAATTTGCAGAAATATAAATTTTGCAAGAATGTAAATAGAAATAGAATCTTACTTAAATTTATATTAGAAATCAATACAAGAGATATAGTAGATATTGGTTATAGAGGAGAGGGTTACGGAGGAGATACTGGGTTTTTGGAACACTTAAATTTGTAAGGAAAATGATAGTCTGCCCTTAAAGGCTCGAGGGGTCTCCCTTTTATAGTTGATCTGCCATGGAAAAGGCCAAAATGCTTTGTTGGAAATCCTAGGGATTTGTTTTCCATGATTAAGAGACGACAAGTTGGAAATGGCGCATGTTTTTTATAGGTTTTCCTTTTGTTGTCGACAACTACTTTGTCTGTTTATAATCTCAAGTAATGTTTGTAGAAGAGGCCTAAAACAATGGGCCAACAGAAAAAGATTCAAAATAGTTGAGTCTAAAAGATATTGAAAATGGACTCAAAATAGACACACCTCAAACAACTAACCCTTCTATATTTACAAACCAAGTAAACATCCTTCAAATACACACACTTACTTTATGTATCAGTTGACATAAGATTGTTGCTTAATCGCAGATATAGGGATGTTACAACGCTTGTGGTTCCTCGTGTAATCACAGGCATATCTCATAAATTATCCTCATTCAAGGATACATTTAATAATAATCATATTAACAGTCAATACAGGTCTTTCTTTCAATTATTCCTTTCTTTATATTTTACGTTTTCTTATTTCATTCATTAATATCTTCACTCTTTGTCTGACAATAGTTATCATTACAAATTTTCATTTTGAATATGGCTTGTTTTTTTTTTTTTTGAAAATTAAAATGTAATATCACATGTTCCTTGAAGTTAAAAGACCTAATTTTCACCTTTAACTCATCTAGATAGTCGCTTTAGCGACTTTCCAAACCTGTCAATAGAGGTCGCATTTCGACCTCTCCTCACACTTCTAACTACATCTAGATCTCTACGACTCTGTTTCAAGTGAGGTTAGTCTCTTTAAAAAGCTAAGACACGAAACTACAAGTCTGATGAAGGGAGGAGAACCTGGTTTTGCACCCAAAACACTTAGAATTACTCATCAACTAATTAGACCTACTGCTCTACAGGGTCTGTCACGACCCAGTCTCGGTTGGTAACCCATAACAAGAGTTATATAGCTCCTAATTAAGCAAGATCAATTTCATTAGTTAGTCAACATTCAAAACTATAATTTCTATGAGTTACCCGATCATAATTCTCTCATCCTTCTACCCAAATTCTCTCTGAAAAGCAGGAGAAGAATCTATCTAGATTCATCAACCTTTCCATTTACACACAACATCCACGATTCAACTTTTCCTCTATTATCTCAACCCCTAACCATATCACATACCATATAAGAGTGTCAAAAATATCTTTTAGGATCCAATTTACTCTATTTATTACAATATTCCCTCTCAACGTCAAAATAAAATATTTTCATCGATTTACTAACTTTCCGAATAATGTTTTTCAAAACACAATCCTCGTTATTTCAACATGCATCTTTCTTTATTTCGACACAATTAAACACATGTTATCAAGCTAAATGTGTTGAATTAAACATCCTCCCCCTTTGATGCATAATTGGCCGAAAGCATAACCTTAAGAAACCAAGAGTTCCCTCATTCCTTTCATGCTAATTTCATTCAATTCACACACACACATTCGCTTCATAAACAACCTATTATAATAGATTCAATAAGGAAAAACCACAATCTCCCCCCTTTCCTCTTCATATGGTCGGCCACTCATTACTTAGTTACCCATACATTTCCTTTGATTAATATATCTTCATGATTTCATGCCCCTAATCACATATAATACATGAATTAACTCAACTGTAACAATCAATACATTTCCTTCAATTCAAGTCTAAGAACCCTAATCTAAAATTCAACATTAAAGCATCAATTTGTAATCGAATTTAAAACAACTTATAAAATCATGTTTAGAACTTTTACCTAGTGAGAATCAAGGTTTTGATCTTTAACCAGTCAAAAAAATTTTACTCCCTCTTTTACTAATGACAGCCGACCCTCTCTCCTCTCTTCTTGTTCAAATTTTCTTGTTAATTATTTTTCCACAAGTGTTTATTCTATCTATAAACTCTTAATCTTTGATGGGTTCTTGGAAATTTTGGTGTCTCTCTCTTGATTTTGCAAGAATGGATACAAAAACTCCCTCCCTTTTTCTTATGGTTGCAGCAGATTTTTGGTGAGCAAGGGAGAGGATATTCTTTCTATATTAATGTTCTAAATGATATTTGATTTATGCTTCTTTTATATTAAAACCTTTTACTTTCTTAATATTTTGAAATTTTATTTGTGTTGAACTACTTTAAGTTAAAGTTTTTTTTAGTCTTGATTCTTAACTATTTAGAAATGTTTTAAATTTTAAAATTATATTTAGATTCTTGATATTGTGTTTGTATTGCACAATTTAAAGTTAATTTATCATTGGATTTGAATTAGAATCATGTATGTTGAATTACACACACAGTTTAAGACCTTAGAATGGAACGCTGAAATGCTCCAAAACTGAGATTTATTGTTCCAATAAGAAAAATAGAATTGACAACCTTGAGTATCACAATATGGTTGAAAAAGGTCTTATTATTGTGAAACAAGTATTTAAAAAGTTTTTTCAAGATAATATTTCAAGAATTCAAAAATCTTTCTAAGGGTGATAGTTTAAAACCTTAAAATCAACAATAAAGAATTGGAACCAAGAAATCTAAAATCATATTAGAATGACCCAATGATTTCTTGAACCTAGAATTGAGGGTATATATTTAGAATGCCACAAAGATGATATTTTTGATAAGTTCAAATAAGAATATAAAGAAGAAGTGCACTCACACTGTTCAATTCTTAAATAAGGAAAAGGTTTTGTCTTTTCAATTTTATTTAAGCTACTTATATAATATGGCTTACAAAAGAAACCCTAACTAGCTATTTAGCATAAATTATATCTATATAACTAACTAACTTAAATCCAAAATTGAATAACAATAGAGTACAATTTGCATATGTGGTAAATGTTATACAACTCAATCTCTTGCTTGGATCACATTAATCAAACCTTGATCTTTATTGGAATTAAATTTGTGCTTGACACCACTTTAAAAGGAGTTTTTTTTATGCTTGCTTGACCTAAATGTGATGAATCAACCTATTAAATGCCTAATTGGCACATGCATTGGGTCCTATAGTGTTGTTTGTTGATTCATCATTGAAAGTTGCACTTGAGAGTCTTTCTATAAACATCTTAAGTATGTGCATCCATACAAACAAGAACGTGAAATCTACTTAAGTTATTTTGAAAATAACTTGTTAAGTATCTATTAGTGTATATACCTTGTAACCTATCAATTAGTTACATATGTCACCGACTTTATTCACATAAAAAAACAAATTTATTATTAATAAAAATATTATTTATCTTTAATATTTATTTATGTTTGATTAATGAGTCTAAAATAAAAATAAAGTTCTTGGAACAAAGATAATTTACAAAGAAAATTAAAAAGTGATTATAATTATGAGGATTCCTATTGTATCAAAGTATTGTTTTTAAATGTTAATAAAATTAGTCCTCCATTTGATTATAGATAAATGTCACCTTATTGCAGGTTTAGTCCTAGCAATATCTAATTGGCAACAAAGACATTATTTAAAATGCAATTCATGGTTATGTTTGGCCAATAGGAACCATGGTTCATGATAAGTCATCTTATCTTAATTCCAAATTGGTGAGCTCTATAATGCCCTTCATGAACCTCAAACATGACTAATAAAGCTTTTTTTGGTCTTAAAAAATTGAAAAGAGTTCCAATCTTATATTTCTTATATGATACATCTTCTAGGAGTATATAATTGATTGCTTTCATTTTAAAAGATCTTGAAAATTAATGTGAAGGATCTTGCTTAAAGGTTTTAATTTAGTCCTTTTAGTGATTTTATGGATAAAGAGCAATAATGTTATTAAGACTTTCTGCTTGTACTTGATAAAAAAGTTTCATCAATGATTTTGTTATTACCATTTTATGTATTCTCAACCATGAAATTTGTATTAATCTATTTGTCATGACATTCATGTTGGATATTAGTTATGGCTAATCAATTGATGATTTTGACAAGGATAATGCTATGACTATCGTAGGTTATCTTATACCCCAATCCATATTAAGCCAATTCATTGGCTCATGTATTGTTTTCTCTCAAAAAAAAAAAAAAGATCATAAAACCTTTTAATAAGGTTTGTGGACATAGTGTGGTATAGAGTTGGAATTGGGTGATCACACTTATATTCTCTAGATAATTGTTGATAATAAGTAGGGAATCCCCAGTTACAATTACTGATTATGCTCCTAACTCTAGGAGTATTTTTAGGCCTATAATTGCTAGGAAAATCAAGCCAAGAGAATAAGATAACTTTTTGACCTGTTAAGGATATTATGACCACCCTTGTACTAACTTTATTTTTTGTCTTGAATCCATCCAATCATAATTACCATACAAAAGGTTATGTCATGATAATATTAATATTCTTTTTCCAATTCAATGTCGATGTTAATGAATGGATGATTAGCTAAAAATCACCCAAAGCTTGGCCTTTCATTACTTCTTATGGCATATAATAAAGATTAAATTTAGATAATGCTAATATTTATTTGCCAATACGAACTCTTAAAAAAGGACTTTGACAACATATATTTAATTAAATTTGTTTTACATATTATTTAAACATTAATTGATATCATGTACCAGTATAATTTTCACAAACAAAAACATAAAGATAGATATAATTTATCTATCAATGTATATATTTCTTAAACTTATGTTAGTACATGACTAAGATAATACAAAACATGTTCATGCCTAGAGTCGTTTTCTTAAACCAACATGTTGCCTATTAGTAGTTTTATTCCTGAAATATACAACCTTAAAAGTTTCTCGGGCCTTGGTAGGGGACAATACTAGAGGTCTATATAGATAAGATTTTATGTTTTCAAAGGCAACTTGTTGCTTTTTTGTCCACTAAAACTCTTTAGAAAACAAATTTTGCTAATAAGGTTTTGTATTTCATTCTTATTCTAAGCAGGTTTTACTTTCATGATTGCTAGTGCGTTATTCTTGTTCTCTTTTATGACTTGTTGATGTACTAAGAATCATAAAAAATTGTTTGCTTACTCTTTAAATATACATTTTAAAGGGTTCATTTTCAAGTTATGCATTCTCATTCATTCAAATACAACATGTAATTCATCTAAATATGGTGAATTTTGACTTTAACTTTACCACAAATCATTAATTTAGATCATGTATTATGATTGATCACGTCATGAAAGATCAAGTCCATTGCCTTCTGGTATATTGCACCAACATTTTTCAATGCAAATGACATTCTCACCCATTCATACATCCCTCGTAAACTAAGATATCTAAATATAGTTTTGGAAACATAATCTTTTATAATGGATATTTGGTTGTAGATAGGTGGCCATCCATGAAATTGAGTATCTCATTGTCAATGTTGCATTAACTAGCATGTTAGATACTAACAAAGGACATTGATATTTAATTTTTTAGAGTTGAAAGAAATAATAAGAAGAAAAAAGATGAAAAACTTGGTCAACAAGGAGAAAGAATTCCCAAGAAAAGGAGGGAGAAAATTCTTGAATAATAGTTATGTAATTTCATATTTAATTTTTGAATTTTAATTGAAAAGAAAACTAGCTTAAAAAACAAATTCATTTGCCATGTGAATCATGTCCTAGGAAGCTACAGAAGTAAAAAAAAAAAACCAAAGAGATTCAGCATCACACAATCTTCCTCGTGTCCCCTGAAAGGAGGTAAAAATAATTGTTTCCAAATCTTCCTTGTGAATACCACAGATCTTCCTCCTCGTACGAAGACAGTTTTGCTCTCGTTGAGAGTCGAACTCAAGACCTCCCGCTTACTAAACGGGTGCTCTAACCAACTGAGCTACGAGAGCTTGTTGAGCATTCGTTTACCTATTCTCCATATTGAACATGTCCTTTAATTCCTAATTAGTGATGATATTTACTTGTAAAATTCTTTTAATTTTTTTTTGTATATGTTTCTGTGAAAAAAATACTACTTGTTTTGAGGTCATTTGTAACTTCTAAATAGGTTTCACTAAATTTTAAAAAAAATCATAAATTATTTTTATATTTTTAAATTATTTTAATATTAAAAATAATTTTTTAAAATAAAAAATATTACTTTAAAATATTTCTAAATAAAAAAATATTTTATAAAACAATTATTATAACTCTCTCGTGCGGCTACATCTACATGTTCAAGAGTAAAAAACAAAAAAATTTCCATTATGCAATCTAACAAAAATAAATACACCGATGTTTACAACCAAAACTTTCAATAATGTTTTTCTTTAAAATAATATTTTTAATTTTTTAAAATTTATATTTTATATTAATATATTAAAATAATTTAAAATAAAAAGATAAAATATTTTAAAATATTTTTAAAACGCAAATAATCTCTCTAGTTCCGTAGAGAAGTCTCTCTCTCTCTCTCTCTCGCGGTTTCCTCTTCCTTTCCTGTCTTTATCTAGTCTTCTTCAACATTCCATTAAACCCTTTGTTTACTATCACAATTACAGTCACCCCCACCCTTCACAGAAGTTTCACTCTTTATCTTCATCAAAGTCTTAACCTATTTTTTTTTATCACAGAACAGAGAAACCAACAGAGCAATGGCTTCTGATTCATGGGCTTCTCGCTTCTCAACTTCTTCAAGAAGATATCAGACTCGATCTGGTTTGTTTAAAATCTTTCATTTCTTTTGTAATGTCCTTAGTGTAGTAAGAGATGGTGTCTGAAAGCTGCTTTTTTTTGGATTTTTTGTTGGTTTGTGGTGCTAGATCTGTATGATGAGACTGAAACAGAAGAGGATTTGAAAGCAGAGTATTTGTGTCCGTTTTGCGGCGAGGATTTTGATGTTGTTGGTCTCTTTTGCCACATCGATGAAGAGCATCCTGCTGAAGCCAAGAATGGGGTATCATATTCTTATCGAGTTCTATTGATGGATGTAAATTAAAAAGTTTAGTTCTTTAGTGTTAAATTGCTTTTGGTAAAGGGTTTTATGGGGTTTGATTTTAAATGAGATAATTTGGTTAACTGTGTGAGTTTGTTGCCTTGTTTTTGAGGATTTTTGATTTATCCTAGAGCATATAAATTGGTCATTTTCTTTTTGTGACACTATTAATTACACTTTCCTAGTTTTTTTTTGTCTAGAGACTGTTACTGAAATGATACTGGAATTGTTTGTTTTCAGGTATGTCCAGTTTGTGCTAAAAGGGTGGGGATGAACATTGTTACTCACATTACTGGGCAGCATGGGAACTTCTTTAATATATCCTTTTATCTCAAAATTTGACTCTTAACATTTAACATTTTGGTTCTGGTTTTTTTGCATAATCTGGATTGGTTTACACACAACCAAACATGCATGTTTATGTAGTTCAAATGTTAATTATATGGAAAAGTGACCTAGGTAATGTTGGTAACTGAAAATCTGTCTAGTGAATCTCTAGGCTCATGGGAAACTTTCAATATCAAAGGGGTGCTTGGGAATCTCCTATCTTGTTAGTTACCGGTTAACGGTGTCCAAACTATTGGTTTGTATCGACTTCTATGTTGAAGTTCCTTGACTGGAGATTACGTGCAGCGTAAGAGGAGACTGCGGAAGGGGGGAGCTAACTCAGCATTTTCTATACTGAGAAAAGAGCTGCGAGAAGGAAGTTTACAATCCCTTCTTGGTGGATCTTCGTGCTTTGTTTCGTCCTCCAATACAGAACCTGATCCATTGCTTTCACCTTTCATATTTAATCCACCCAGCTTTGATGAACCACTGAATGCAAAACCTCTCTCTTCTGTTGAAGGAAGCTCAGTGAAGGGGAGCACAACTGAGGAGTTTCTAGAAAGGTATGATCACTATCTTTTTCCCATATAAGCCACTGCATTTGATCTCCATTTATAAAAGAAGTTTCTGTATTTTGGCATCCAAAATATGAACTAAAAGGTAATGATTTAGGGCTGGAAACATGAGTTGCTGAACTCATTAGCCTCTTCTCTGATCTATCTGGTAATGAAACCAAGAATAAGACTGACTATTTCAAATATGCATCTTTTCTTAATCTATAATGTGAGGATGTCTTCAAACACTTGAGTTAATAGGCGATGATGTGTGAAGTTCAAATTTTTTAGGATCAGTGTGCAATTTTATAGAGTTACTGCCTTTAAGGTACTTTTTGCTTGGTTTAGGTTTAGAATATCGGTCTCTCCATGATCTCAAACCCTTGAAGGCAAGGACGGAACTATAGTAGTGCTGATACCATAGTCTTCTCTGGATGAATAGGTAATGATTTGTGGATTTTGAGGTTTACTGGCAGTGTATAATTTGTTCTGACTATGTTTTAGGATTCTATTATTATGGTCTTGGAAGATTGACTTGAAGCTTGCATTCAACTGATTCCATAATTTTTAGCAAGAAACTTAAGACTGTTAATGATCATTCCATCTTTACCTTTACATGTTATTCACTAATTCATCAATATAGTTTTGTTGGAGAAGAGTATCACGTTTGGCAGAAAGGTAGCTAAAAGGGAACGAATGCAACTTGAACCATGTAATTGATAACCTGTACTATATTTGCAACTGACCGCTTTGAGGCTTTTCTGCCATTGCCAGTATGTTGTGGAGTTTTTCTTTTTCAAGATTTCTAACATTAGTTTGGTGTCAGCAGGAAAGTCCAACATCCACATCTATCAGACGAGGACCAGGAGAAGTCCCGGAAATCAGAGTTTGTCCAAGGACTCTTGCTCTCCACCATTCTCGATGATGAGTTATGAGAGGATTGTTAATATAATGTTAGGAGTGTGAGCAAAGTGAAGAGGAAAGCTGTTCAATTTGTGACACAAGTCGTGTTAGTTAGGTCCGATTGACTACTATGTACTCCTATTTGTATTTAGAGCTGGTGTGCATATTGCATAATGGAAAAAATAAATGTAATATTGAGCCCGATTAATATTGAAATAGAGATAAAATAATGTTTTTTTTAAAAAAAATTGTTTTTAATATCAGGACATCAAAATAATTTAAAAATACTAAATAAAAATTTATTTAAAATAATTAAAAAAGGTTCATTACATTTTGTGCGTGATTGAGTAAAATAAAAGAAAGTTGGACGGTGCCATTTATCTACCCATATATCGTAAAAGGCAAGATGCCAACTTTTTCCAAGGTGGAAGGCCCCATTTTCCAAACTTCAAGTTGCGGTTTCTGGATTCCCTTCTTCAACTTGGGAAATAGCTACTTGTAAGCATGGATTTCCTGGACGGGTATATAAACAAAAAGGAACAGCGAAGGCAAAATCCACAGCCTGAAAACCATGTTGCCTTCTGTCTGAAAAAATGACTATAGCTTTAGCTGTTGCGACAAACAGTTGAGCCATTGATGCATCTTCTATTGCAGCTATATGTCTATAGGAGGAAGTTATCATTTACAGATCATTTAGCGGATCTTTCTTAAAAGAACACAGCATACGTAAGATCATATTTTAAGAAACTGCTGCTACAAAAAGTATATTGAACATTCTACCATGGAATCAACCATATACAAAAGTCAGTAGTTTTTATAGGACAAGGTTATAAAAAGTTGCAACAACTAAAGCTTTCAGGCCTGGAAAACTGTCCATAAGATCCAAACACCGTTTATGATCAGAAAGCTCCTTCGAATCTGCAACTCCTCGAATAAAAGCCAAAGCACCAAGATACTTAATTATCAGAAAGCTCCTTCAAGCGCAAGAAAATCATTGCGTAAAAAAAACTGGACCATTCTTGGACTTCTTTAAGGATATGTGATGGCAGAGCCAGGACATAATATAAGTCTGCGAATCCTGAAGACATACAACTCCACACTACTCCATACAACATTAAAATAATGGAGGTTATTTAGTATGAGCTGAAATTGGGATTCCTCTTACAGGACTTAAGGTACCAGTTTCCTTTAAAAAATCGTTTATAAAGGACTCGCTTCACCTTGGGCTTGTGTTGTGGGAAACAAAGAACCTATAGTCAGGATGATTAACTTGCCAAAGCCTAAGCCAGTTGTCAGCGGCTTTTAGTAATGAACCAGCCTTTTGACATTCATAGACTCCATTCGTATTCCAGAAAGTAACTTCGAACTTATAGGAAGCAAGCCCAAAAGTTGGCAAAGGTAGCTTGAGGGGCATGTCAGCACGGTGAAGCTCCCTAACAGTAGAACTGTGAAGTTGCATCCCCTCAGTGTTTTGACCTGTCCCAACAAGAAATGCAACAAACACATAAGCCTGCAGGCAGATATAAAAGCTCACAAAGGACATACACAAAAGGAAAGATATGTACTTTGAAGGGGTGTTGACAGAGAATGATAGGTTAGAAAGCAGGCATCCAGATTCTGCAGTGTCGGACCCATGGGTATCCTATATATGGGATACCAAGCCACTGAAATCCAACTTGAGGGTGATAGGTCACAGCTCCTCAATGTCTTGAGTTCTGGAAACTGAGATGCAAGAACTGAAATCTGGAGGGATGCAAGGGTGGGTGTGGATGTTAGTATTCATGAACATGCGGAAAACATAAACAAAGAAAAAGAAAAACAGAAAACCCAGATTTTAAGTCAATTGAAGACAAGGAACTTGCCTGGTCAGCCAAAGGTTGGCGTGTGAATGGTGAAGCATACTCCATGTATTCAAAAATAAGCCGACCTGGTGGATTGGAAATCTCACATTCATCACTTGATGAACCCCTGAAGGGTTTATTTCTCAGAGAGAGTCTATTCAAACTCTGAATATTTGCATCTGTAACATTAAGCTGGCTCCAAGGTTCCCAAACACCATTGCTTGCTACTCTCTCTGCTCCATAGTCACAGCTACCATCACTACTTGTCTCCCTGGATGACTCAGTATCACTCTCCTCACCAGGCCTCCTGTCAGAAGATGGAAGAAATAACAATGTGATGCAACAAGCATGATAGTTACAGTTCTATAGTTTCAAACATTAGGCTGTTCACTTTTAATTTATCATTCCTTCCATTGGAAAGACTATCAAAACTTGCTGTACTGCATAGGCATCCAATTACCAAAAGTACCCATCTAGCCAGTACAATTTTAAAATGTAAGTGCTCTGTCAGAAAGGCTGGCAAATTCCTTTCTGCTGCATCACAACATATTCAAGAAAATAAAATTTTACGATGTTACTATCAGTCAATACTTGCAATGTGGACCACTGAGAAACTTTTCATCAAAATTTACACTACAGTTTCAGAAGATGTCACAAACATTCCACAAGGCAACAAATGTAACTGTGCCGGAACCACACTCACAATCCTAGGAATTTGGATGGATAAATCTTCTTCCTCCCTCTTAAAACTCAGTATGACATGTCTGTGGTATAAGGAATTCAGTCATTCATGTCAACTTTAAGTACCAGTACATGTCTTAGCCACTCCAATGACAAATTATCTCTTGAAAGGTTAATTTTGGCATTTTCCAGCAAAAAGTACAACAAGAATTATACTGTAAATTATTATCATTACTAACATGAAAGTAGTGGCTCCAAATTCTCCAAACAGTATTAACAATTATTTGTATTCTTGCACTTGCAGCCACAAGGGAGCGGCTCCAAATTCTCCAAACAGTATTAACAATTATTTCTATTCTTGCAACTGCAGCCACAAGGGAGCAGTTTTGGCCTCCAAGAATCCTACTTTAAAGGGATCATGACTGCATTAAGGGTTTTTAAGGTATAAACCAAAAAAATGATCATGTAAACCTTTAGATAATACATAGGTGGGTGACCAAATTGGACTTTGGATTCAACATGTCAGTGGACTATGGACACTAGATAGTACAGCACACAACCCTGGGATGCAAAATTTGCTTGTATTTTCTGTTCAAGAAAAATGTCATTTGCTTCGCAGAAAGCTATTAAGAAAAATACACCTAGCGAAAGACAGATAAAACAATCAACTATGAAATTTAAAACCCCCCTTGTCAATGACAGCTCTAATGCATCAAATTGAATTCATTTCATCCAAATAAATAGCCTCGCATTGCTCTTTATCCATCCAAGTCAAAGATCCATCTATAAAAGAAACCACAAGGAGGAACTGACTGTGAATGGACCTCAGAATGGAATTTTAAAAAAAAATTCCAGAAAAAAAAAAACCATAACCTTTCTCATATAAAACTAAGTTTGTAGACTTTTGAACCATTTGTTAATTGGAATACAACTTTAAGATTTAGATAAAAGAGCCATCTACAAAATGGCATATCCGTCAAACCCTGTTGTTTATTAAAAGGACAAACTAACAGTATCAAACAGAGAAATCCATAGAAGCATTTGACAGAAGTAGGTACTGCTAGTAACTATAAAGTAACCAAAGTGCTAATACTGGCCAACAGTACTAAAAGCCTTTCACTTCCATCAGATAGTTGATTCAATGTCTTTCAGTGTGTCCAAACCTTATGCAAATAAAAATAAATTAAGCCAGAAAATTAATCATTCACTTAAACTCAATGCGTACAATTTAAGATTACAATATTGAAGAATGGCCATACATTCAGAGTCCACATCAATAAATCCATCAAAACAATGCCAGGACATCAATTGGAACTGGGAAAATTAACAAACATGAAAAATATAACCAAATAAGAAGCCAAGAAAATGGCTCACCTCAGCCTGTGGGAGGGACGCAATGGATCAATATAAAGCTGAATGCCAGACAAATAGGGAACATAGTACTGCACAACAGTCTCACTCCCGTTCAAGAGAAGAGGAACACCTGCTCCATACGCACTCCACTCCTTAAAAGATTCCCATAAATCCCCAAGCACAAAATACAAGTTCTGGTGATGCTGCACTTCACGCATTCTCCATCCCCCAACACTTGTCTATATGACCCACAAATGCCACCATTAAAAGAACATACATGCCATTAAAACATAAAACGTTCAACTCATCTTCAATCTAAAGCAAACTCAATTACAATCAAATCAGTTTTCCCACAGACCCGTCTAGAATCGAAGCTGTAATATAGGATAAGTTGGAATAAAAGTTTAACAATTCTAACAAGTCGTTTCTAGAATAATTAACAGAATTCCAAACCCTAAACCTTTAGAATTTAAGACCTCTAATCAATACTAACCCCTTTAAAACGAAACATGTCATCAACAAACAACAAAGTAAATCAATCTGAAAAAAGCTAATTAATTGTCCAATTGGTGTCATTTAAAATCAACACCCTAATTAATTACAGACGATTACGTTCAAAATTAAACATTGTAAACAATTATTGGATTGATTAATTAACCTAATTCATTGCCCTATACAATTAACTAACTCAAAACCCTAATCTAATCAAGTAATTAATTATGTCCTTCACAATATAAGACCTCTAATCAAACAGACAAAAATTAAGCCACAAGATCAAAAACCCACTAGACAAAAGCCATAAAAATCTAAACTTTATTAAAAAAAAAAAACAGAAATCAACAAAAACCCAAAAAATAACCAATTTTTCAATCAATTACCTTAGGCAGAAACTGAGCAGGAACGCCAGGAGTAGTATACTCCAAGAACCGATCCAAATTCGTGGAATTAGTGTCAGACCCAACCCGACCCGAAACAGAACAATTCGACCCACATTGATCGGACCCCTTTCTCTTCTCAATATCAGCCGTTGAATCCTTCGAAATCGACGGCTTCAGCTGCTGCTGCTGCAGCTGCTTCTGTTGTTGTAATTGTTGTTGTTTTCGGATCCCTGGTGAAACATAGAATCGATTCTCTCCACGGGTTCGGGCGACTGAGACACCACCGGAGCCTGACATTGTACGGGATTACAGAGAAAAAACGGTGTCGAAAGTAGGAAGCTTTTGGGAGATTTTTATGTTCTGGAGACAAAGTTTTATAGGTTTTATTGTGTTTTTTCGTTTCTGGTAAAAGGAAGTCTCTGTTTCAGATATTTATTCCTTTTTTTTCCGTGCGTGTGAATGGAAAATAGCGAAATAAATACTCTTATAAGATAGATAATTTTTCTTTTTATCTCTTTTATGAGTTTATGTTAATCCCGTGTCTCCACAAAGATTGATTTGGATATTATCTCTTATTATTAATTATTATTATTATTATTTATTATAAATAAAATAAAAAAAGAGTATTTTCCTCTGGGTTAGTCTGCTAATTAATAATTATTTAAGAAAAAACAAAGAATGGAGTATATTTAATTGACCAACAAAGGGAAATTTCATAAGAAGAAGAGTCAAGATATAATAAAACTAACAACTAAGAGATCTTCAAAGGAGGGGTGGGTGAGGTTTGGGATTATTTTGACTTTTTGGGTGAGGATTGGGTCCAAGTGTTTTGTTTATTTTATTTTATTTATTTATTTGTTTGTTTCAGTAGTAGTGGAACCAGTCAAGGGCATATCCGGGAGGAGAGATGCTTCATGCCAAATCAAGTTCATGAATAATCCTTCATTTACTCCCTTTTATTTAATTATATACATGAACATGGAACAAGCACACTTCATCGTCACCAAAATGCTGCATTTATTTTATATATATATATATATATATATATATATATATATGTTAATTACAGGAAATTGAATTGCTTAAGCTATGAGATTAGAATTCATGCCGATCGCTAAACCTTTTTTGAGCCTTACCAGAAGTACTTGTGTCCCCCTTCATGACATGATATTTGTGCCAAATTGTACTGTTTAAATTTCATATTTGACATGATCGAGGAGAAAAGATCAATTTAAAATAAACTAAAGGTTAAAAAATCAAATTAAAAAAAATCAAATTAAAAAATCAAAATCAAAATTATGAAAACTTAAAAGAAAAAAACAAAAAAACATAATTAAAAAAAAAAAACCTCGGGCACACGAGCTTGGGCGGCCAAGTGTGCCTAAGCCTTAATAAGAAAAGTCCAAGCATGTGGGTCAACCATCTCAAGTCCGCGCACCTTCATACTTATTTTAAGGGAGGACATCATACTATCTGTCCTTTATTTTTTGAGAAAAAATTAGAGTAAGCAACCATTTCCTGTTGAGGCAAGTGACTGTCGCTTTCTATGTCTAGATGTGATAATCAGAGGGCCATAGGAAAACTGGGCTAGAAGTGTTTTACATCTAAAAATTCATTCTCAATTATTTTTACCCAAAAAAACTAAGAAAACACCATAGAGACATAAATAAACTCGTTTATGTCTTCAAAAACCCTAAAAAAAGGGTAAAATTAACAAAGTATCAACCTTAAACCAAAAATCTTCCCGAGATTAGATATACTCTCTAAGACGATTTCAATGTGAAATAACACCCAAGTGGAACTATCATCATCAAATAAGAAGTTTGAATATGTCCCGTAGCTCAAATATTGTTAAGTGTTTATCCCATATCTAAAGTTATAGAAGCCCAGATAAGCCTATTCTTTTTTAGTTGAAAAGATGAGAAAAATATCTAGAACTTTTATTAAAATCATATGTTCAAATTATGATGTTATCAATAATGTTTTGTCCAGCTATCAAATCAATAATTAGTCACTATATCAATAACTCTAAATTTTAGCATATAAAAGGAGGCATTTATCATACATTTAAACATATTGGTTTTCAGATCAAGGTCAATGCTTTTGCTTTTTTTATTTGTATTTTTATATTATTCAAGTTTTATTTCATGTTATATTCTTATTACTCTTTTATTGAGGTTGATGCTTATCATTTTCTTTATTATACTTTAGTTAATTTATATCATAACTATGTTCTTATCTTGTTTATTTATATTTCTCTTTTTTAATTATGTTTATTTAATTTTATTTTTGCCAAGATGAAAAGGTTATACTAATGGTATAAGAATAAGTATAGTACAAACTTAACATGGACGTTAATGTTTAAATTCAAGAAAATTTGATATTAACATATGTTATAATTGTTATTTTAATCAATCCCAATACCTACTTATTAAGTGGTGAGTCTAGATTCATGGTGTATAATCATTAGGACAACAAATTCTTTATTCGTTCATAACCTATTGCATGGAGAACTAATACATATGTTATGAAAGGATCTTGATTTGTTGTTGATATCAATTAGCACCATGAATATTTGACAACATTTACAAGTGTTGACGTTTCTCAAATAAGGTAATTAAAAATAATTAATATGATCATGTTAATAACTTGAAATCAACCATTAATGATAAATCATCCAACTGAAACCTTATTTGTGCGTGGTTTCCAGTTGAGTAATAGAAAGAGTTTAAACTATACTTATTTGAAATATATTTAGTGGATCATCTAAATTTAATAATTGTTTTATCTATCTTAAGTCTTTATATTAATATCACATCTTAAAGATTTCTTTAACTTTTTTTATTTCATTATTTATGGTTCTGTATATTCAACCTCCCTGTGGATTGACCTTAGTCCTGCCGAGTTATTTATTACTTTGAAACTTCTGCACGTGGGAGAATACATCAATTATTCGATCGTGTTAAGTTTTTGGCACCGTTGTCGAGATGGTAAGTTACTATACAAACTATAAATTTTATTCTAGTTTTTTTCTTTCACTTTTATTTATTTTTTTTTCTTTTCTTTTTGTACTTGCATTAGGCGGTAGACTTTCTAGGAAATCTTTATTTTCTTTAGAAAACATGAATAAAAAGATAATTAGTCACTTCACAATAAAAATAACCATCTTAGAACACTTAAAAACCACATTTAAAGAACACTTTAATTTTAAGCCATGTATCATTCAACTTTTACCAAATTTCCACGGCTTTGATTAAGAAAATTCATATTTTCATTTGAGAGAATTTGAAGTGGTATGTAACACTTAGAATGACTTGAATTATAACATATACACCATTATACTAAAGCTTTTTTCTTTTTCCTTCAAAGATAAAGTTAAAGCATGGCTATAAAATCTTAGGTCAGGATTTATTCGGGCTTAGGATGAAATGCAACAATAATTTTTAAAGAAGTTTTTTCCTTCTCACTGAAAAAACTCTTTTAAAAGACAAAACACCACTTTCACTAAAAAAATCAGGAGAAACATTTTACTAGTGTTGGGATAGGTATAAAGACTTGCTTAATACATGTCTTTACCTTGGTTTTGAAACATGGAGATTAGTTTCACTCTTCTATGAGGGTTTAACATCTACAGATAAGCAAATGGTGGAATTGATGTGCAATGTAAATTTTAAAGATAAAGACCCTAATAAAGTAATGAAGTACCTAGACTTGTTAGTTGAAATTGCTCAAAATTAGGATACTACAGGCATTTATATAGCACCGAGTAAAATTCAGCCCTATATATCAAGTGGAAGATGCTTATAACCTTAGGGAAGATTATAATCTTCAAGCTAAATTTGCATCCTTAGCTAGAAAAGTCAAGGCATTAGAGTTGAAAATGAGTGGTTAATTAAAATCTATTCAAAAAATTATGTGTCAAATCTATGAAACTTATGAACACTCATCTAATGATTGTTTTTGTCATCTTTCAAGGAATGTCTCAATGAACAAGATAATGTTATAAACAGTTTTCAAATGCTAAACCCTAAGACATAAACCTAAAACATTCATGAGAGCCTAAGATTCAATACTGTTATTTTTTAGTTCAAATCTTAGCAACGGAACAGAAGTCTGAATTTGTTCTGCATCCCAGACTTTGTTCGGTGTTCAACCCCTATCTCAAGTTTTATAAACCAAATGAGCTCATTCTTTCTTTCTTTCTTTTTTGTTGGAAAGTTGAGATAAAAACCTACAACTTTCATACAGGTCATCTGTTCAAATTATGATGTTATCAATAATGTTTTATCTAGCCACTAAATCAATAATTAGCCACTCAATTAGTTAAACTACCAAATTAATTAGTCACCATTAATAGTATTAAATTTTAGCCTATAAAAGAAGGCACTAATAGTTTTAAAGGATAACAAATCTTAGCAACATTAATGTCCAGGACATATGACTTATCATGATGGTTTGATAAAAACCATAAAGAGAAAACTAATTGAAAAAATGTATTAAGAAAAAAAAGTGTCATTATAGTTGTTTTATTGATTTAATTATTTATGATGTAGTTATATTTATAATGTGCAATAAATTAATTTTGGGTACTTCACAACCTTGCATGGAATGAGTAGATGACTAGAAATTTCTTTTTGTTAATTAAGAAAGACGTGATTTTGTAATGTAAAAGATAGTATGTAATTAATGTCAAGATTGTAATCCTTGTATCTTTTGTTTAGAATTCTTCAATAGACTTCTTTTATGATGTTATGTTTCATTTAGTGCTTTAGAATTTGAATCATATAAAAATCTAATTCATAATGTTTTTTCTAAAATTATTGCATCATGCCTCGTAATTGCCAATTGATTGTGGAAATTAAATTATGAGATAAGTCTAGGATATTTGAACTCTAATCATGATGAAAAGATGTAGTGTGACGGAAGTTAATGATAACTTGATGAAATCCAAGGCTAAAGAAAAATCTACCTAAAATTTGAAAAGTAATATTATCAAATCAAGGAATTAAGTACCCTGTTGAAAGTTAATAACTGAACATAGATTCATTAACAAATAACATGAATCTACCTAAGTCGGTCAACCGTTTGGTTTTATAAAATAACTTGGTTGATCGCTTAGATAAATCGAACAGTTAATTTATCAATCAATTGATTGATTGATCAACCAATAAGGGAAATATTAAACTATTGAATAAATTGGTCAACCAAAATCCTAGAAAAAATTGAACTGGTCGACCATTTCTGTTAATAACAGTATGTAAAAAAAATTACATTGTTTTGATATTAACTTGAAGGAGATTATTGGTAATCGTATATAAAAAATTAGGGATGTTACAAATTAGTAATCATATAACATTAAAATATCTTCTTTCTAAGAAGGATTTTAAGGCTAGATTGGTATAGTGGATCTTGTTTTAATCCAAGAATTTGATGTCATAATCAAAGATAAGAAAAACACTAAAAATATTATTGTTGATCATTTGTCAAGATTGACAATAGAGTCAATATTTGATATCACACCAATCAATAATTACTTTCCTATCAAATCTTTATTTTCCATTGCTACAATGCTTTGATTTGCTAGCACTGTTAATTTTCTTGCAACATGAGATTTGCGAGCTCATTAGAGTACCTAAGATAAAATAAATTTTTTGAGCAAAGTGAAAATTTTTTATTAGGATAACCCTTACTTATTTAAGTATTGTCCTGATCAAATATTTCAATGATGCATTCCTGACAATGAGATAAGTAGTGTCATTAAATTTTGTCATTTCAAGAAATGCAAGGGTCATTTCTCATAAAAAAAGATGACTGCAAAATTCTTACAATATGGATTTTATTGGCCTGCCATGTTCAAGGACTCGCATGCATATGTAAAACTTGTGAAACTTTTCAAAAGTTAGGAACTATTTCAAAACATCACATGATGCATTCAAAATCCTATTGTTTTCATTGAAATCTTTGACTATTAGAGTATAGATTTCATGAGACCATTTCCTCTGTCATTTGGTTTTTTGTATATATTTATCATAATAGATTATGTTTCAAAATGAATAAAGGCAATTCCAAGTCAAAATAATGTTAAATTTTTAAAGATAATATTTTAAGTCGATTTGGAATCCCTCGATCTATGATAAGTGATGGTGGAACACATTCTTATAACAAGTCATTTGAATATTTAATGAAGAAATATGGAATCACACATAAAGTTGTCACCCCTTATCACCCCTAGACAAGTGGACAAGTAGAACTTGTTAATAAGGAGATCAAACAAATCTTGGAAAAAACAGTGATCTCTAATCAAAAAGATTGGTCTTTAAGACTTAACGATACGCTTTGGGCTAATCAAAATGCTTTTAAAACATCATTAAGTATGTCACTTTATATGTTAGTTTATGAAAAATCTTGTCACTTGCTTGTGAAACTTGAACATAAAGATTATTGGGTTATTAAAGCTTCAATTCAAACCTTGATGATATTAGCCAATTGTGAAAGTTACAAATAAATAAACATTAGGAAATAAAAATGATATATATGAGAATTCAAAAATTAATAAAGCAAAAATTAAAGTGTTCATGACAAGAAAATCTTAAGAAAAACATTTGATGTTGGTCAAAAGGTTTTGCTTTATAATTCTCGACTCCATTTATTTTCTTGAAAGCTAAGATCAAGATGGAGCAGTCCATTTATTGTGAAACATGTATATCCTTATAGGGGCTTTCATATCGAGAATCCAAAAAATGAAAATGTTTTTAAAGTGAATGGACATCCTTTAAAAGCATACTTTGATAATTTTCCTAGTGAAAATGAATACATTGGTTTGAATGACCTTGTTTATAAAGATATTTTTTTTTCTCATATTGTTTTTATGTTTATTTTTTGAATGACTTTTGTTTTGCTAGTCTTTTCCTAAATCGATCAAATGGTGGATAATAGTACTCCATGATTCTCAAGTTGATTTTTTTAGTTTCTCATAATAACTGATATATGTTTATATATTTATTCATCAATTGTTCAATTCTATGTTTCTCTTTTTCTTTACATCTCTTCTTCACCTCTCATCTAAAAAATGGACACCACTATCAAAAAACTGAAAAAGTATTTTTCTGCTTTGCCTTAAAATACGATAACAAAAAATTATTGTGCTAGGTGTGAGAGATTGAGGTTGTTAATGCACCATTAAATTCTTGAAGATATTTGCTGGATAATTGAAACAAAGATCTGATTATCGGGTGAGTCTTCTAATTATTTTATTACACATATGTCCGGGATAGGTAAAAGCACTTTTACAAAAAAAAACATTGTGCCAACGTTTGAAAGTTTATTACAAATGTACCAGATGGACTTGTAATGCACAATGTCATTCTTTAGAAATGTTATTTATAAACCATGAAGACAAAATATAATTCATTAAAGATTACCTGAGTAAAGAGTCTTTAGATAATCTTCTATTGACTCTTAAAAGTAACATTGTGGAAATGTGCATCGTGTAATTCATGATTTATAGTCATATTTCCATAAAAGATTATGCTAGATATAGTCTTGGGCTTCTGACTAAAAAAGACATTTCGTTAGTTTTTAAGAAAACTGTATGGGAAGCATACTCTGACCCATAGAAGACGTTTAAGCTGCTTTCGGATGTAAAACCAATGAAAGATGTGATCTACAATCTCAAATACTTGTACATATACATGTTCTGAAACAAACAAACAAACAAACAAATAATAATAATAATAATAGACTTTGGCTAGCCTATCCATATAGGTGATATGATTGCATTTTCTTTTCTATATCTATAAAATCTCCTCACCCTTCCCTTCATTTTTATTCAACCCATACATTCAAAGAGTATAAGAGAGTGTAGAAATGGCATGATCCTCAACTCATAAGAAAATATAGTTATGTTTTTAATGGATCTAGTCTTGAAAAAGAAAAAAAGAGGTTTTAGAATCAACAAATCATCTTAGTTCGTACATGAAAATAATAATTTAATCAACTTTAGAATTTAGCTTTTAATAAGAAAATATTTGTTTAGAAGAATTTAGAAACAAAAAAAAAAGTATACTAAATATGATATAAAACCTTTTGTAACACCGAAAATAAAGTCTTTGAACAAATGCATAATTAAAGTAAACTTAAAAAGATTTTCATAAACAAATATCAAATATCTCTTTAAAGAAATTCGATCATATTCTACCCAAAATCTTAACCATAATTGAGAATAAATAATGATCCAGCACGAATGTTGTCTTCAATTAGTCTGATATGGATAAATTTTACTATATAAATGTTTTAATAACATGTTTCCTTTTTATTTAATTTTTCATTGATGTAAATAATGCTTATTATTTAATTTATAAAATACTAAAATACATCCAAAATTTAAAATTTAAAACTAAGTTGTGATGCATGAAATGAATTTTCCTAAGAACTCGCACCTTTAGATTTCCTTAAATTACCAAGAAATATAGTTACCATTCTTACTCACAACATCAAATTGTTCACATTCCTTCCTCTTTTCTTTAGTTTCTTTTCTTTTTTAATCTTTCAATAATCTCAAAATCTTGCTGGTGATTTTCATAAGAAAACCGTAGTTTGAGATTTCTCTACAATTTAAAAGGGATAGCTCCCATCTTCTTCAAAGAAATTGATGATGTCCCAAAAATCCAAGTAGCCTAAGAATATAGTCTCCGGGTTAGATAATATGTTAAATAATTGGTCTTAGCGATCTTATCCATTCTCACTAGCCTAGGTGGTTGATAGCTTATACTTGATGCTTCGTAAGCCAAGGTGGCTTGTGACTAGTACCGATAAAAGATCTCTTTGATGGAGGTAGAGACTCTTGGATGCTTAAATAAGTATCATTTTAGAGAGAGAGAATACAATAATATTGTGAACCTTTGTTATGAAGATCTCATTGTATGTTTATAGTCCATGAGTCTTGTCTTTTTGTGAAAAGAAGGGTCTGAAGTGTAAATTTACCTTGATAGCATTTAACGATGGACAAATATCCCTTATATATGTATTAATGTTTGATGGAAATATAATGGGTTCTTGGAGGACTTTTATACACCTAAAAGATGTATCAAGATTAGGGTCCAAGAAGTCAAATGTAGCTAAGTTCATGAAAGCTAAGCTCTTCTCCTAGGTTAGACACAATAAAGGTGAGTCTTTTCTTTAGTGAGCCTAAGAGAAGTTGAGTCTGCCCCTTGAGTGTGCCTAAGAGAGGATGCTCATTCCCTTGGGCGTGCCCTGAGGAGGATGTTCATTCCTTTTGGCATGCCTAAAGAGGATGGTCTAGTCATTCCCATGAATGCACCAAGGGAGGATGGTTATTCCCTTGAACGTGCCCAGAAAGGATGGTTTGGTCATTCCTTTAAGCGTGTCTAGAGAGGATGGTCTGATCATTTCCTTGGGTGTGCCCAAGAGGATGGCCATTCCATTAGGCATGCCTAGGAGGATGGTCTGGTCATTCTCTTGTGTGTGTCAAAGAAGGATGCTCATTCTCTCGAGCATGCCTAGAGAGGATGTTGACTTTCTCGGGCATGCCCAAGGAGGATGCTCATTCCCTTAGGTGTGTCTGGGGCTTGGCATACTACGAAGCCTCATCGTGGCTAGGTTTGGCTAGGGCTAGACCTAATGCATCTTTACTGGGGCATGTTTGTGTTCTAGAAAATTTATACCCGTAAATCTTTCTTAATCTGGTGTTTTTTTGTAAGATATACTGATAAAAACTTGGTTCATTAGAAACAAACTCCAATCGATGCCTTTTAAATGATTTGAAAAGTAGAACCAAATGCTAGCTTTGATATACAAGCAAGTTCCAAATAAAGGTGTAATGCTTGGACTGTACTGAAAAATGCCCCTTAATTCATGTAAGGATCTCAAACCTTTTGCTAAAAATGTTGTTCCTATGTATGGTTGAAAATTGTAAATCATTTTTCCCTCAAGCATGCCCAGAAAGGATGCTCACTTCCTTAGGTGTGCCCGGGGCTTGGCACATTGTCAAGCCTAATTGTGACTGGGTCTGGCTAGTGCCAGACTTAGCGTTCCTTCACTGGGGCATGCTTATGTTCTAAAAAATTTATACCTGTAAATCTTTCTTGATCCGGTGTTTTTTGGTAAAGATATACTAATAAAAATTTGATTCATCAGAAAATAAACTCCAACTAATGCTTTTAAAATGATTTGAAAAGTAGAACCAAATGCTAGCTTTGATATACTAACAAGTTCCAAATAAAGGTGTCATGCTTGGATTATACCGGAAAGTGCCCCTTGATTCATGTAAGGATCTCAAACCTTTTGCTAAAAACATTGTTCTTTTGTATGGTTGAAAATAGTAAATCATTTTGGTCGTAGGCAATCGACCTATAAGAAAACATTCATTACTTGGTTAAATCAGGTCCAAGTTAGATATAAGTAGTTTATTAAAAAAAATTGGTTTAGAATATGATCAACAAGTGCTTTTGAGGAAAACTTAAATGTAAGATGACTTACATTTAAGGTTAAAGTTTTTTTAAAAAATAATTTTAATATAAGTATTTTAAAATAAAATATTAATATGTATAAAACTATTTGTAGATAAATGAGAAACTAATCTCAAATATTTTTTAATTGAAAAATATTTAAACCTAAAAAATATTATATCATACATTGAAAGATCATAAACCTTTCAAGTGATTTATATGGTGATACCTTATGAAATTAAAATTGAGCTTAAAAGAAATAAAAACTTTTAGAAAAGACATGTTTTATGCTATGCAGGTTTTAGGCTTAAATCATACCCGGCACGACATATACTTAGGCTCGAGCATGAGTTTGGGTTTGGGTTTGTTATAAAAAAATTTAAGCCCAAAATGATTATTTTAGCCAGCTTATGAATCACTTATTTCATTAGTAATCTTTCATAACTTGAATAATTTATTTTAAGGGGAAAAACGTCTAGTTTTTAGGCCAAAACTATCAAGTTTTATTTTTTTGAATTAATTCTGCATCAATTTTGATCTAAACAATCCTATATAAATGGGAGATGAAAGGGTTGCTTTGTAGTTTGAGATTAGAGAGCATTATATCAATTATACCTCTATTAACAACTATTTACCTCCTACTATTTTCCTTATACTTTCCATAGTCTATTCTAGATTTTTAGGCTTCTATCGTAGATAAAACTCAGGTTTGTTTTCAAAATAGTTCATAGGTCTTGAACAATAGTAAAATCCATCAAGGTGGTGTTATTAGAATCCTATGAGGTTGCTTATATTGGAATTGTTTGTTGTTCTAGGATTAAGGAACAATAACACCTAACGGGGGATGAATTAAAGTGGTTAAAGTAAAAGGGAGTATAAGGATATAAATTGTAAACTTCATTTTTAACGTGGTTCGACAAGTCTATATCTACACTTTAAGCACCAAATCGGTCTTGAGTATTGTATTATTTACTAATCCAAGTCAAAGATTACAATGTCCTTGATGAATCTTCGTCATGCCCTTTTTCACTGCTTAAAGAAATACATTCTTCAAGATTTTTCACCTTGATGATGCACTCCACCAATGACCAATATTTTTTCACATAAACTCTTGAAGGATTACAATTGTTTGAAATGTAATAACACTTTCTCAAAAAGTAGATAATACAATTGAAGCTATATACTCACTCAATAGAACTTAAAATGTATGAAGGTGTTTAAGTGTAGTGAGTGTAAGAATTTATACTCTTGTGCAAGAATATGAAGGCTTTAATGCACAAATATGAGTATGATTTAGGATTGATAACTTAAAATTGTTTTTGCTCTTAAAATAGCTTGTATATGATATATATTCAAATTCTATATTTAATTCTGCAATTAGACAAGCTATATATATGTGGGTGTGTGTTTCTAACAAAAACTAGTTATTTTATAACTGTTACTATTCCACTAACAATGAAACGATTGACCGGTTCAGATTGAGCGAGCCAATCAGTTGACCAGTTCGTGCAAATTCTCAGGTTTTCATCCCTAATGAACAAGCGGTTCATTTAGTATAGCTAAGCGATTCAACTTTGAAACCTAAATTTAATAGATTTAAACCTGGTGAATCTTGAACCGACTAAATGCATATCAATCTTATAATGCATACAATATGAGGTGTGTGAATTTATTTTAATTTGTGCTATCAAGTAAGATATAAAGATTTATATAATTTGCACTAAAATAAATCATTACTAACTAAGTCTTCACTTACTTTGTATCTTGGACTTGTTAATGAATTCCTTCATTTAATTCTTTATACTTGTTAATTGTTAATGTGATCTTTATATAAAACATGTTTAAACTTATTCTCAACCGAACATATCATTAGTTCAAATTCATTTAATTGTTATCATCAAAATATATAAATATTAATATGTGATTCAAAGGTTAACATTCTTCAACTATTTTGTTTTTATAATTTAGTGTTTATTAGCTATGGGGAAAACTAGTACTTTTAATTTATCTTAAAATATATTTGTTGGAAATCCAAAAATCCAAAAAGGATAATGCTTTATTTAGAAAATAAATTCAGCTAACTATTGAATAAAGAATAAAGAGAACCTTTTTATTTCACTTATATTATGGCCCACTTAAAAAAGAAAATATTGATTGTGAGAATGATTGTTGAAGTTTTGAACTACGCCTACTTGTTAAAAGACAGAATCATAACCATCGTTTATTAGATGAAGCTCACTAACAACTCTGATCATACCTTACTAAGACAATGTAGATCAATATTGAAGTCTCGTTCGTTGCAGTAAATGCAGACTAGGGTTTTGATCAATGCGATAAACTCAAGAATGATTCGTCAGCAGGAAAATGGAGGCTGGGAACATTATTAGAGAATTGTTGGTAGTTTGATGCCCTGTTACTTAATTTTTAACAGTCCAAGACAACAGCCTGCTGGCGACGGCAGTGCCCATCGAGATCCCCCGAGGACAGACTTGTGCTGGCGTGCCGAAGACCCCCACGATACCCCTTTATACGATGCATCTAAGAAAAAAAAAACAGTGCAAAACAGGATAAGCTAAAGAATTAGTGCCACAAACAATTAAGTCCACTGCAAATGCTGGTTCCTGGTACTTAATTATGATAGGCAAGGAGAAGAAAATGGCCAGAAGAATACGTAATAAGTATTATCAGAACACAAGCCTATGCCCTATGGCACTGCACAAATGCAAGGACAAGTAAATAGTTATATATAATCAAGGTTTACAAATACAGTCCCGAGAACTGATATACATTGTCACAATTTCTTAAAACACAGTAGCGATTAAACATAAACCACACTTGAGAGATCTCTGCTCTTGTGGACTATCCATCCAATATACATATACACATGAGCATGATGATTGAATGATTCAGTCATAATATATCTCGCACGATTCTGAGCGCCCAAAAATTGTGTAGCGATTATTTGCAACATTGTCATATACAAAATCCCTCAAGAACCTGCAACAAGCATCCAGAGGAGGAAAATTTTAATGGACATATCTCATCTCTCCGTGTCAGAATTGGTATCCTAACCAGTTCCAAACTGACTGACAAAAACTAAACGAAAGTTATGGAAAGAGATGACTTACAGAGGCACAATCTGTAGGAAAAATGCTAGCTGGGGAAAAGGTAAGTCTATGTATTCCATTATCTTCAACACAGCTTCCGACTTGATATGTGATCTAAAGATTCACCTTAAAGTATTAGCTCTCCACACTCATTCTTTCTCTAAGCACATCCATAAATCTATAACTTGTAATACATTCGTCAACCAAATGAATCAATGAAGAAACTTTGAAGCATGCAAGCTAACCCTAGTCACCATGTTTTACACTAAAAAGAAAAAGAAAAGGAATTGATCTTGAGAAAATGCTTAGTAGTAATATATGTTCATTAATTACCTATCTCTCTCAACAAGCACAACACTTGAAATATCATCAGGAGCTCTTCCGGACCTCCTCAACAGTTTTCTCCCTGCCTCACTCTGGAGAGCCTCATACCTGATTCTCCTGTCCATGATGAATGAACAAGAAAAGATAAACTTCTGAGAGAAAAAATCAATAACATCTATTCCAAGAAAGAAATGTAAAAGGCCAAGATCCTTCATTACAAGCTCAGAGCTCATCTTGTGCACAAACTCAAGAAGAAAGGTAGTTTCTTGTGCCCATTGGTAAGATGAGACAATCGATTACATATTATGACAAAGAATGCAAAGCTAAACAACTCCAATCGCTAGCCTGACTAAAGAAACTAAAGAAATCCAAAATTATAGTGTATTTTGGCCATCTAATAGAAAGAAGGCAAATTAAGCAGCCAACTGCCCAGATTGTTCATAATCCTTGCATTTAACATCTAACCCCCAAGCACAAAACGTAGAATTTCAACGTCCTATCCATCAATTAACTAGAGATCACCATCATATGCTCAAATTAATGCAAGGGTGGTCATTATTATATATAACAAACTGACCTATTTCGGTCATTATCTCGCACAAACCTTACACCTCCATTACAGAGGTTACACACACCTGCAGGCATAACAAATAGATATATGAAAACAAAGATAGATGTATAATTGATTGACACGAAAAGCAGCTACGATTCAGCCGTACCATCAAATAACATGATTGGTCGTGAGTCTTTCTCGAAGAAGCCACCAGTTGCTTCAACCCAGTTAACTGCACTGTCATTTCTAGGTGGAGATTGAGTGGCAAAAGTGGCGATTCTTCGTTTATCATGATTGCTAGGTGTCAGCCTTAATAGCGTGCAGCTGCCTGAACCAAGAATTGCCATTGGAGACAGGCAAAGCAAGGTTATATGAGTCTGTCAGTGACCACGTTTCTGTTTCCCAGTAATTGCTATTTGCAACTGACGACTCGATTTGTTTCCTCAGTTACAGCATTACCCCTGTTTTCTTTTCTTTTTATTTTCTTTTTCTTTTTTTTTTTAATTTTCCACATCCTTCCTAGGATTTTTTTTATTAAATTTTATATCTGAAATGGATGTATCATATAATAATAATTCTTTCTTTTTTCATTGTTGATTTTGTGATTAAGGATATTCTTAAATTAAATTCTCTTGCACCGAGGCTGATTATACGTGTTTTATCGTTATTAAGAAATTCAATAATTTATAGATTCATGGGTATTTCTGTGTTATAAGAGAAGGGGCAGGATCGTCATTTCAACTCCTGGTGACGTGGCTCCATGTTTTTTGAGCACGTGATTTAGGAGAGACCACTCATATAACAAGGAGAATCAAGCTTGTGGTCGTGGGTTTTTTTTTTCTTTGTTCTTTTTTTAACATCAAATTTAAAATGCGTTCGAAAATGCGGTGACTCAAAAAATTTAAATTTTTTATTAAAATTTAATATAATTTATTTTTTTTTATCGTTTTGATATAATAATGTTAAAAATAATTTTTTTAAAAAAAAAATATTATTAGCATATATTTCGGCACAAAAAATTATTTAAAAAATAACCAATACCACACTATCAAGCACTCATTAATAAATAATGACAAGTTGTATATAATAATTCCAAATTATTTATGCCTAAACTAACATATTCTTAAAAATAAGGAAATATTTAGAATAGCAATTTTTTTTATTATTATTATATCCCAGCTCATCAACCTCTCATCTTTAGAACTTTTATATGTAACAATAGTTATGATATTAGAAATAATTTCATTTGTGAAAGAATAAAAATTCAATTTTAACATCATTATGATGGAATTTTATATTTTATTATGATGGAATTTTATATTTTAAATTAGAAAATTAATTAGCTTCAATAATATATAGGATTTCCTTTGAGGATAGGTCTTTCCAAAGTAATCTTTTTGCTTACAAATAAAACATCAACTAAAAGCTTTTGTTATCATCTAAAAAAATATGATATTCTAGTAAATAGTTGTTAAGTGTTTAAGAGATTCGTCGTGTTAAGTACCTGTCAGAATATATGTCTTATTTAATTAGATATGACATTTCAATAAATAGTTATTAAGTGTTTAGGAAGTTGTTCTTATTAATCACATCTAATGAATTTTTCAAAGTAATTTTTTAGAGTAAATATATTTTCTAAAAAAAAAATAATTCTAGCGGGCATTCTCACACAGATAAAATAAATAAATAACAAGATAAAAATGAAAAATAAATAATAGCTAAATAAAATAAAAAACATGCTACATTGTTTTTTGTTTTATTTTTCAATATATTATCACGTCACAGGTGTTGTCTGTGGTCGGTGGCTGGCTTTTGACGAGGATGAGGGGCTAGAAATCTCGGTGGCGTTTGTTTGGATCGGGTTTTAGGGCAGTTCAAGTGCTTGGAGGTGGTGGTTTGGTGGTCAAGGAGGATACGTTGGCATGGTTTAACAAAAAAGAGAAGAGAAAAGAAGAGAGTAGAGGGCTGTGTCGGTTAGAAGATGGGAGCTATGGCGTTAATGGCTGTGGCGTGTGTTTGGGAGAGAAAGTGGCAGTGGCGGGTGGGAGTGATTCGTTGGTGTGGAGGAGATGAGGGAGATGGTGGTGTGGATTTGCAGTCTCTTTCAGCATGGGGGAGGTGAAGGTGGGAGTTAGTTTTCTGGGTGGTGGCAGCTGTGATTTGATGAGGAAGAAACGATGGTGGCCAAGATCGGAATTGAATTTATTTGCAATCATCTGAATTCACTTAAATTGAATTTAGAGGTCTTAAAGAAATTTTATTGCTTGTTAAAAATAAAATTTTAAATCAAATTTAATTTTGAAAAATAATTTAGAGGTAAAACATATAATAGTAAAACTAATTTTCTAAATATTAACATTAAAAATTAAATCATAAAATTTAATTCAAATTAAATTATCAATTATATGTTGAATTGAATTACATTCTACATGTGATTTGGTTTTAAACAAGTTGTAGGGGTGGAGTCTCTCTTTTTCTATACACCGAGATATAATTTAAAATCCTACACGAAGACAAATTTATTCTTTTCTTTTAAAGTTAAATTTGATTAAAGAAAATCTAATTTATCATTAAAAAAAACATGTATTATAAATCCCCAGTCTAAAATGGGTAAATCAATGAATTTCAATTAAAAATAATAATTAAAAAGAAAAATTATTACAAATAAGGACGAAATTTTTTAGTAATTTAATTTAATTTTTGAATAAAATAAAATATCAACCTAGTAACAAATCATATAAATTCACCAACAGAGTAAAATAATTATAATTTTTTTTATAAATTACAGAAAAAATAGTTATACAATAATAAAAATAGAGTGGAATTTTAAAAAATATCTCTTAATCATAAAAAAAAATATTTTTTTTTAAGAAAAAAAAACTGTTTTAGAAACCCTGAAATTTGAAAAACATGGATAGGTAACAGCTTGGGATATTTAAAAAAAAAATTAAAATAACATATATATATATATATATAGATAATGGTAACTAAGGAAAGTTTTGGAAGACCCATGCTCTAGAAATCTTATTGTCTTAGACATATTTCTATATATGAAGTTAAATTTTCTTTTTTTTAGACTTCAATTTGAACTTTTCTTTCTTGTTTGGTGAGGCTTTTACGTTCAAAAAGGCACAAAATTATATATGGGAGAAATATGATAAATATAAAAAGAGTTGAGGAATTGAATTTTAATGGTTATTCGGCAACAGAGCCGCCATCCTCCTGTGCTCAACTTCTCTATCAGTTTTAGTTGGCACCATTAATTCTTTGTTTTAAAGTGATCAGCTTGATTTGGTTTTTAATAAAAAAATAAAATAAGAATAATTATCTTGTTTTACTCAGTTTTAGTTTGGTTTTTTCTGATTTGACTCAGTTTTTTTCCGGTTTTTTTTATTTCGGTTCGGTTCGTTTCGTTCAGTTTCAGACTTATAAAACCAAAACCGAACCGAACCGGTTAGTTTTTTAAAATTTTAATCGGTTT